>SAMEA104315429__coassemble_709_pt1 | contig 20765 bp, 14 predicted proteins | sample SAMEA104315429__metabat2_low_PE_029 | metagenome-assembled genome bin SAMEA104315429 (sample SAMEA104315429) | gut metagenome | biome: Monkey gut; feature: monkey-associated habitat; material: faeces | place: China | collected 2013 | reverse complement strand
CCCCTAAACCAATGCCGCTTTTCCCAAGGCAGGTTGTCTCCAAAGGACTCGGCAGGTAAACCAACAACAAACAACCATCAACCAACAACCAAAAATAAAAACACGAAGAATGATCACAATCACTCTTCGTGTTTTATTATCTGCTCATGGCATGATTTTTATAGTACAGTGCTTTGTCTTCATACATTTGTTTATCCGCCTGATGGATGGCTTTTTCCAGTTGTTTCGCCGAAGGGATCCATTGTTGTCCCACCGCCACGGAAGGGGAAGCCACATTTTGTAAGGTTTCTTTATAGGCGGTCATCAAACTTTGGAAATTGATTTCATCCACACTGGGAACCAGCACCACAAATTCATCACCGCCGGCGCGGTACACATGATTGGCGCCGAAGCAGTCCACCAGGGTTTGGGCAGTTTTCTTGATGTGCAGGTCTCCATAGAAATGGCCGTAGGTATCATTGAGTTTCTTCAGCCCATTGTCATCGACGTACACGATGCCTACGGGCTTATCGGTCTGCTCCAGTTTGGCAATGGCAGTCATCAGGGCATTTCGGTTATACACACCGGTGAGGGCATCGAAATGGCTCAGGAAATCCAATTTCTTCAAGAGCCGCTCTTTGACCATTTTGGCCGACAGGAAATAAGCCACTGTCTCCAGGATGCGCTGCATGTTCAGCCCATCATTTCTCTCGTAGTTATCGACGCCAACGAAACCGATGATTTTCCCGTTGTCATAAATGGGCGAATTGATGACCCGCTGGATATTCTGAGACACCAAAAGCTGGTATACCAAAGGGTCATCATTTTTGATTTCTTCGATATTTTCGATGATGACACTGGTATTTCCTTTCAGATAGGCATTCCATGTCTTCATGTACCGCTCGCAGGGCAAGTTCTGCAGCCTTTTGATTTCCGATTCCACCCCCGGTTTACACCATTCAAAGGTGTTGCTGATGGTCTTTCCATCGGTTTCCAAAATATAAATGCGGTCCGGGTGAATTTCTTCGCTCAGTTCACCCAGCACATTTTGGATAGCCAGGGTGTACTGGTTGGGGTTCACCAAAGCACTGAGCAAACGAATGATAACACTATCGGTTTTATTGTCCCGAAGGAGACTCACTTTCTGGGCGGTTTCTTTGTCCACATCCAGAAAGGTGAAAGCACAATAGCCAGGAACGGAAATAGGGCTCACTTCAAATTCCAACCAATGCTTGGCTTCTGGGGAATACATCCGACTGCGGCTGGTCTTTCCTTGAAAACAGGCACCATAACAAAAATCAAACCACCGCAGGTTGATTTCGTCAAAACATTCACTCAGTGTGTGCCCCAGCAAGTCTTCTTTTTTCCGGTCTGTCAGAAGGCAATATTTGTGATTGGCAAATACATAGCGCATATCCACGATATGGGTCTTTGCATCATCCAAAATGGGACTGAATACCGCATAAGCAACGGGAATGTCGTGATCCAAATTGGGCTGGTATGTTTCGTAGTCGATTGGATCCATGGTAACCCCTTTCCTTTCTTATTTATTGTGTCTATTGTTTGTTAGTTGGTGGTTGTTGGTTGTTTGTTGTTGGGTTTACACTCCGAGTTCTTCAGATACAATCCGCACAAAAGCAGAACCTTATTGGTTTAAGGTTTAGGGGTTAAAGGATAGCATGTGAACCTTAAACCAATACCTCTTTTTTCTCTGCTAGTTGCCACAAAAGGGCTCGGCACGTAACCCCTAAACCAATGCCTCTTTCTTCTCGGCTAGTTGCCACAAAAGGGCTCGGTAAATAAACCAAACAACTAACAACCATCAACTAACAACCAAATAATAAAAGACACAGTCTCCTCCTGTGCCTTCGTCGTGACAAATATTTTGCTTCATGCAACTGGCTGCCACAATACATCAAGGCCCTATAGCTTTGCGTCACAAGTTTTCACTTGCTTTGCCCTTTATGAAATACAATGATTATCGCAATTTATAATCCTGTTATTATTATATAAAAGAAATTCAATGTTGTCTACCCCCCGATAAATTAATCATATACCAATCTTCATCTTCCGCCTTCTTCCTCTCATTTCCTTCTTATACATAAAAAAATCATCTGATATGTCTGGTACTTCAAAGAGTAGAAGCACAAGACATATCAGATGGTTTTTATAACGCATACAATTTATATTTATGTCAACCTAGAATAGAATCACATGGTGGTAAAGGTTATCATTCTGCCACGAAGGAGCTCTAAACAAAGAACAAAATCCACCATCAACAAGGTTATAAAGGGTTATGACACACCCCAATTTCTCGTAACCTTTTATAACCTTATCAGTGGCGGTATTTTGCTATGTTGGAAAATCGAAATCGGAGAACCTGAGCAACCTGAGAAACTTGAGCAACCTGTCACTACTAGCGGAATCAGGTCTACTAACACAAATCCTTAACTTAACAACATTACTATATAAAGGGTATTGGGGCGCTTTATGAATTGTGCGCCCCTTCCTTCACTCCTCACTCCTAATTCCTCACTCCTCACTTTTCTTCACTTTATACCACCAGCAGTACAATGCCGGCACGACCAGAAGGCCGATGGCGGTAGCCAAGAGGAGACCGCCAATGAAGGAGACTGCCAATGGACGCCAGAAGGGGTTTGGAATGAGGGGCACGAAGCCAAGCACGTCGGTCACAGAGGACAGCATAATAGGACGGAAGCGGAGCGCTGCCGATTCTACCACCGCATCATAGGGTGTCATGCCATCCTCCAAGTGCTGGCGAATCTGGTCCAGCAGGATGATGCTATTTCTAATGACCATCCCGGACAGGGCCACCATACCGATGATAGCCACAAATCCGATGGACTGTCTGGTAATGAGCAGTGTCAGAATGGCACCGATCAGGCCCAGTGGTCCGGTCACCACAGCGATGAGCAGTTTCGGAATGCTTCCCAGTTCAAACATGAGTACCATGAGGACGAAGAAGATCATCATTGGTACCGCAGCGAAGAGGTATTTCATAGACTTTTCGCTCCATTCCAGGGAACCATCTTTAGAGAGGCTATAGCCATCAGGCAAATTGTCCCGGAATGTTTTCAAGTCTTTATTAAATAGCGCATTGGTCACAGAATCAGCTTTTGCGTCTTCAGTGACTTCAGCACGAATGGTGATGGTCGGTTTCATATCCCGACGCCAAATGGTACTGGTTTCATTTTGGTAGGAAATATCCGCAAACTGTCCCAGCGGTACATAGCGACCATTGCCCACATGAACAGGAAGAGAAGCCAAGTTGGCCAGACGGGCCGTATTATCTCCTTCCAATTTAAAGGAAATCGGAACCAGCTGGTCTCCCTGGTAGGATTCTGCCACTTTGTATCCCGACAGTTTCACATACAAATCCTGAGACACCGCATAGTTATCGATCCCCAGTTGACGGACTTTGTCCTGGTTGATATGAAGTTTCACCGTCGGTGTTTCCTGGGGCCAATCCAGGCTGGCATTGGTGATATTCGGATGGTTCTTTACAATCTCCAGCGCTTCAGAAGCCAATCGGATGGTGTCCGCTTCATTTTCACCGGAGAGACGAAGCATCACTGGATATTCCGATGGCGGTCCGGTGGTAATGAGACGGGTATGTGCCCGCGCGTCCGGATATTTCTCCGCAATAAAGGAAGTCAGTTCACTTCTGACAGCATCTCTGGCTTTCTGGTCTGTGGCAACGATAATCATCTGCCCATGCCCATCTTCTGGTGCTTTCGGGTCAAAGAGCAAAATGAAACGAGGCGCTGTGTCTCCGATATAAGTGGAGAAGGAAGAAATCCGTTCGTCCCCATAGAGGCTATCGGCGATACCGCTCATCACTTTTTTGGTTTCATTGATGGACGCCCCGGAAGGCATATCCACATCCAGAATGATTTCTGGACGAACCGAATCGGGGAAGAATTCCTGATTTACCCAGGGAAGGGTCATGAGTGTCACACAGAAGAGCCCCACAGTTCCTAAGATAACTGTTTTCTTAAATTGGATACAAAGGGCAATCAAGCGATAGAAAATCTGATAGGCCTTTTCTCCAATGGTAGCTTTGAAACCTTTCTTTCCTTTTTTCGCTTCTTTCTCTTTTTCTTCTTTGGTTTTGACTTTAATAAATTTATAGCCCAGTACAGGACTGACAAAAATGGAAGCAATCCAGGAGAGAATCAGCGCTGCACCGATGACCCAGAACAGGGATGCGGTGTATTCTGATGTCTGCCCTTCTGCCATGCCGACGGGAATGAAACCGGCCGCTGTGATGAGGGTCCCTGCCAACATTGGTTTCGCACAGCTCTTATAGGCCGCTTCTGCCGCAGACAGACGATCCATGCCCTGCTCCAATTTGACCTGCATCATTTCGATAACGATGATAGCATCATCCACCAAAAGTCCTAGAGATACGATGAGGGCGCCCAAGGAAACGATATGAAGGTCGATGCCCTGCCATTTCATAAAGAGGAACGTAGCACAGACCACCACAGGGATACAAAGAGCCAGCACGATGCCGCTCCACAATCCCAAAGACAGGAACGAAGCAGCCATGACAATCACAATGGCTTCCAAAAGGGATTCGGTGAATTCGTGAATGGAATCATTGACCACTTTCGGCTGGTCTGCCACCAGGCCTACGTCCATGCCCGCCGGAAGGTCTGCTTTCGCTTTGTCTATTTCCTTGTTCAGATTTTCACCTAACGTCAGGTTATTTCCGCCCACCCGCATAGAGACCGCAATGCCAATGGCCGGTTTTCCATTGAAATAGAAGAGGGAACTTTCCGGTGTGGTATAGGTCTGGGTGACTTTTGCCACATCGCCTAAGTGGAAATTTCTTTCTCCCACGTGGATCGGAATATTTTCCAACGCTTCGGTGCTTCCCAGAAGACCTTCCACGCGGATAGCCACATTTCTGGTGGATGTATGAATCACCCCCGCCGGTGTCATAGCAGACTGCTGCTGCAGGATGCGGAACACATCGCTAGGATTCATACCAAAAGAAGCCAATTTATTCTGATCCATTTCGATATAAATATTCTGTTCCTGCACGCCTAAGAGTTCCACTTTCTGCACATCTTCTACGGCGGTGAGACGGCGGCGAATTTTTTCTGCCTGCTGTCTTTTTTCTTCATAGCTATACCCGTCGCCGGTGATGGCATAAATGGAACCATACACATCATCGAAACGGTCATTGATATAAGGACCATACACGCCGGAAGGCAAATTGGCCCATTCATCGTTGACCAGATTTCGCATTTCATGCCAGCGAGTCTGGATATCATCTTTCTTGACGGAATCTTTCAGATTCACATAAATGACCGTCTTGCCATCGTGGGTAAAGGATTTTAGATAATCCAACCCTTTGGTATCCTGCAATTTCTTCTCCAGCGGATCCGTCACCTGCTCGGTGATTTGCTCCGCCGTTGCCCCCGGCCACGCCGCAGTCACCACGGCCTGCCTGATGGTGAAATCTGGGTCCTCACTGCGCCCCAAATGGAAATAAGACCAGAATCCCCCCAGGATAATGAAGAAAATGAAGAAATACACAATCGGTTTATGCTTGATGGCCCACTCTGCTAAGTTCAGGCTTTTCATAACCGTACCTCTTCTCCTTCGCTCAGTTTACCAATACCAGCAGTCACTACCCGGTCGCCATTTTTGAGTCCCGAAACAATTTCTACCGCATCTTCTCCGTAGCGACCCACTTCGACTTTCTGGATGTACACCTTATTGTCCCGTACCACCCAAACCGATGGATTTTCCGACTGGGTAGCAATGGCGGTGAGAGGAATCATGACTCCCTTCTGGTGAGATGCCGTATCAAACTTCACTTCCGCTGTCATCCCTACGGCCACGTCGGCAGGCGGGTCCACCAATGTCACTTTCGCATCGTAGGTGCCAGTGGACGTATTCGGTGCTGCTGCCACTTCACGGACCTTGCCTTCTACGGTGACACCCGGAAGAGCCCAGAAAGTGACCTGGCAAGGCATACCCACCGAGTACTGGCCGTATTGTTTTTCCGTAAAGGAAATATGAATATCCAGCTTCGAATCATCGATGATAGAAACCACCGGCGTTCCTGCAGCCACCACCTGTCCCACTTCGTACATGGTGGTTCCTACAATCCCATCTCGATCGGCCGTCAGGACAGTGAATCCCAAATTATTTTCTGCCCGTGCCAATGCCGACTGGGCTGACTGGAGCTGCGCATCGGCCAAGTCAAACTGATTTCTTGTCTGGTCCATGGCCAAATCAGAAATGGCATTGACCGAATGGAGTTTTTCATACCGAGCCAAGGTGGACTGCGCCAATTTGTACGACGCTTCTGCTGCATTCAAAGAGGATTGAGCTGCTGCCGCCTGTTCTTCCGCATCTTTGGAATCCACTTTGAAAAGAGCCTGCCCGGCTACCACTTTCTCCCCGGAATTGACATACCGCTGCATAATACGACCGCCCACCTGGAAAGCCAGGGGCGATTCAAAATACCCATGGACCGTGCCAGAAAAACTATTCTTCACATCCTGCGCGGTTTCTCCCACCGTCATGGTCTTCACCAAAGGCGCCTTCGGGGCCGCCGCCTTCTCACTGCCGCAACCAGAAAGCGCCAGCGATGCACCAAGCATGGCGGTTGCGATATATATACCTATGCGATTCATGATAACTCCTTTCTTTTATTGAGTGAGGAGTTAGGAATGAGGAGTGAAGGTGGCGGCGCACAAATTATAAAGCGCCGCAAAGTTATATATTCTATGTATCACTAGCGATTTCAATATCTGCGAGCCATATAGATTGGTTTGCAAAGAAATTGAGAGACTAATGGTATAAGAGTAATTCGATGCGGCTCGCAGCCACCACTCCTCACTCCTCATTCCTAACTCCTCACTTTTTCTATCAATTAAAAAACTACTTTTCAATCCCCTTCAAAATAATCTCTTCCAATACCCTCATCACATCGCTGCCAGTCAGGTTTTGTTCTTTCAAAAACATCGGATCGGTCAGGTTCTTAGTGGATGTGATGAGAATCATACGAAGCACATTGAGATTCACTTCCCGGAAGGAGCCTTGGGTGACTCCTTCTTTCAGCAAATCCATCATGGCCTCGAATTGCTGCAACCGGAAATCAAACCAGTCATTCCAGATCTGGCTGTAATGAATTTCTAAATCCTTATAGACCCCATCAGGAAGTCGCCAGAAGGTATCTACAAACAATTTGCAATATTGTAAAAGCTTTTCTTTTACATTGGCCTCAGAAGAAATAATTCGTTCCTTCTCTTCCAGAAATTGTCGCATCGCCTCTTCGCACACCATGCGAATCAATGCCTCCTTCGAAGAAGCCTGTTGGTACAAAGTACTCTTGGACATCCGAAGCTTCCGGGCAATATCATCCATAGTAAATTTCACCGAATGAAGACGCAATTCCTCATCGGCGGTTTGTAATAGCTGGGTGGACATGTATAACCTCCAGTACTCAAATCGTTTTTCCAGTACTCTCTTTTTATTATACTCAAATCGGTAGAGACAGGCAAGGAGATTTGCCTTTGGCAAAAGGGTATTATGCTACAGATTTCGTCTTTTTTTACTTAGTATTTACTCGGATAGCCAAAAGGTTATGATTCTACAGATTCCGTTTTCTAAACAAAGCAAAATACCGCCTACATCAAGGTTATAAAAGGTTATGTACACAGGAGTTGTAATAACCTTTTATAACCTGCCGCAAGCGGTATTTCGCTGTATTGTCATCATCGAAATCTTAATAGCTCAAACTTCCCACCTATAAAATAATGACTTTGTTCGATACTATCAATTGAATTTGACGGCTTTAAATACAAATGATAGGTCCGTAGGACATCGCCCCATCGGGGGAGATGCCGAAGGCACCACCTTTCCCCCAGAGGGGCACTGTCCTACGGACCTATCATTTGTATTTAAATACTATTTAATAATAGATCTCGTCAATGAAAAAGATATTTCTAGTAGGAAGTTTGCGTATCTAAAATATAATTCTGCGGCGCCATATGAATTGTGCGCCGCCACATTCATTACGCATTACGCACTACTAAAAAGTCCACGGGAAAAGTGGCTCTTTCAGTGTCTCGTCGATAGCGTCTTTCGTAATCGGTTCAAAATAGACTTTCAGCAAGGCCAAACCTTCCGCCGGAGCGGTGATGCCCAGTTTCCGTCTATCTTTGGCGGCCAGAATGTCTTCCACTTGGTGCGGCGTCAAAGCACCGATACCCGCATCCACCAGGGCACCGGCAATATTTCTCACCATATGGTACAGGAATCCTTCGCCAGTGACGTAAATGCGATACAATTCACCCTGTTTCACAATACGAATTTCATTAATTTTCCGCACCGGGTCCGAGGGAACGGAGTTATTTCCTCTAAAGGATGTGAAATCGTGGGTGCCTTCCAATACACGGGCTACCGCTTCCATTTTTTCCAGATCCAGCTTCTTCCCAGTCCGCCAAATATACCGTTTCAAAAAAGGAGAGGCCTGCCGATTTTCTGTTAGCAGATACCCATAGGTTTTGCCAAAATTTCCGCGACGCACAGAGAAATCCTCTTCCATGTCTCGACTCTGCCGCACCCGGATGTCCGGTGGAAGCAGCACGTTCATGGCATGCATGAACCGGTCACCCGGAATGGACGATTCGGTATAGAAAGTACATTCCTGTCCATAGGCATGAACCCTGGCATCGGTGCGGGCCACAAAGTAAATGGTGGTTTTCTGCTTGGTCAATGTGAAAAGGCAATTTTCCAGCATTTCCTGCACGGTCATCCGATTCTCCTGCCGCTGAAAGCCCCCATAATTCGTTCCTTCATAAGAAACGGTGATCCAAATGTTGCGCATAAATTATGATACTCCATTCTTTACAATAAGCACATTTCGTTGTTAGTTGTTAGTTGTTTATTTTCCTGATGGGAAGTAATAAAAAGGTTTGGGGTTTAAGGTTTAGGGTTTTCCCCCAAACCTTAAACCCCAAACCTATATAAGGCTGTTTGAATTTCCAACAACTAACAACCAACAACTAACAACAATTATCTAAAATACACAAACAAGCCAATCAGCGCCACGGTCACCACAGCGATGGCGATGAAGGCATTGCGATCTCGCCAGGTGTAAGCCAGTTGGTGCATTTTGGTACGACCTTCGCCGCCGCGATAGCAACGGGCTTCCATGGCGGTAGCCAAATCATCGGCCCGACGGAAGGCAGAAATAAAGAGCGGTACCAGGAGCGGAATCATATTTTTCGCCCGCTGCCACAGATTGCCATTGGCGAAATCCGCACCTCTGGAGGACTGGGCTTTCATGATGCGATCTGTTTCTTCCAAAAGGGTAGGAATGAAACGAAGCGCAATGGTCATCATCATCGCCAGTTCATGAGCCGGCACACCAAACCGTTTGAATGGCATCAGGAGGGCTTCAATCCCATCGGTCAAAACAATCGGACTGGTGGTATAGGTCAGAAGTGATGAAAAAGCAATCAGGAATACCAGTCGAAGAGTCATCACAATGCCGTTCCGAATCCCTTCTTCACTGATATGAATGAATTTCCAGGAGAAAATTTCTGTCCCCGGTGTGGTCAGGATGTGAATCAACATGGTGAAAACCAAAATCACCCACAAAGGCTTAATGGCTTTCCACACCATGGAAATGGGCACCCCTGATTTGGCAATAGCGCCAAAAGTAAAAGCCGCCACCAACAGATAGGACCACAGATTATTGGCCAAGAAAATGGCGATAATGAAAATCATGGTGCAGAGAATTTTCGCTCTGGGGTCCATTTGATGAAGAAAAGAATGTCCCGGATAGTATTGGCCGAGAGTCATATCAGTTAGCATGTGCCTTACCTCCCAGCATGTGAACCATTTTTTCTACCGCCTCTTCGGTGGTCTTTGCCTCTTCCGGTACAGGAATCCCTTTTTCTTTCAGATACAGCAAGGTCTGGGTCAATGGCGGTGCATCGACGCCACATTCCTGCAGTTCCTTTCTATGATGAAGGAAAATATCCATCGGTTCTCCGTCCAGTACCAAGTGCCCTTTGTGCATCACCAGCAAACGGGTGGCCAGACGAGCGATATCATCCATGTTATGAGAAACAAGAATGACAGAGAACACACCTTTTTTATACCAACTCTGGATGCGAGCAAAAATTTCACGACGACCAATGGGATCCAATCCGGCAGAAGGTTCATCGAGAATCAAGAAATTCGGATGCATGGCAATGACACCTGCAATGGCTACACGGCGCTGCTGCCCGCCGGACAGACGAAATGGGGAACGCCCACCAAAGGTATCATAATCAAGGCCGGCGAATTTCATGGCACTTTTGACTCGTTTATCCGTTTCTTCTTCATCGCAGCCCAAGTTCTTCGGTCCGAACGCAATATCCTTGGCTACCGTTTCTTCAAAAAGCTGGTGCTCCGGATACTGGAAAACCATGCCTACAGAATGGCGTTTTGCCGTCGCTTCTTTGGATTTCTGTGCCAAATCGACCCCATCGATGGTCACTTTGCCGCTGGTGGGATGAACCAACCCATTCAAATGCTGAATCAGTGTAGACTTCCCGCTGCCGGTGTGACCAATGATACCCACAAATTCCCCGGGCTCAATGGTGAGATTCACATCCTTCAGGGCCACTTTTTCAAAGGGAGAACCCTTCCCATAAATATAACTTACATTTTCGACGCATATGGACATAACGCTTCTCCTAACTCTTCATCGGTCATGCAATCTTTGGGAATTGCAAATCCATTCTGCCGAAGGCCATGGGCCAAATCCGCTGCCACCGGCACATCAAGCCCCATGGCGGTCAATTTATCTGCCTGAGAAAATACTTCCCGAGCGGTCCCCTGCATCTGCAGTTTCGTCCGGTCCACCACCAGCACATGATCGGCTGTGACGGCTTCTTCCATAAAATGGGTAATCAGCACAATGGTAATGCCTTCGCTGCGATTCAGTTCGTGAATGGTATCCATCACTTCCTTGCGGCCCAGTGGGTCCAGCATGGCTGTCGGTTCATCTAAAACGATACAATCGGGATGCATAGCCAAAACACCCGCAATGGCAATACGCTGCTTCTGCCCGCCGGACAGCATGGCTGGAGAATGGGTACGATAGGACGTCATGCCCACTTTTTCCAACGCGTAATCCACCCGTTTCCGAATTTCGTCAGGTGGCACGCCCAAATTTTCCGGTCCAAAAGCCACATCTTCTTCCACAATGGCTGCTACCAACTGGTTGTCTGGATTTTGAAATACCATACCCACCTTCTGCCGAATATCCCAGATGTGGTTCATATCGGTGGTAGACATACCTTCCACCAGCACCTCGCCGGACGTAGGGAGATACAAGGCATTCAAATGACGGGCCAAGGTGGACTTCCCACTTCCGTTGGTCCCAATGATAGCCGTGAAAGATCCTTTTTCAATGGTGGCTGTCACATCGGACAATGCATCAAAGGTTTTCCCATCCTCTGTTTCAAAGGTATGAGTCAAATGCCGGATATCAAAAAGAATTTCCTTCTTCTCCGTGTCCGGCTTTTTATCCTGTTCCATAATTCCTCTTTCTATGGTAAATATGACACACCGCTAGTGCATCACTTACATGAAAACGATACGATTGGTGACTGGTGACTCGTGACTAGTAGACTAGTAGACTAGTAATTCATCCCTAGTCACGAGTCACCAGTCACTAGTCACCCATTTTCATAACGATACTTTATGATACCAAATTCTATAATATATAGTCAATTCATATTGTATGCATGGTGGTTGAGATTGTCAATTGTATTCTTGGCATTTGTGAACAATGAGGCAAAAAGGTTATTGTTCTGCTGACTTCTTCGGTGAAATATTTCCTGTCACCGCAAGCGACAAGGTTAAAGGGGTTATAAAAGGTTATGATGCTACCGAAATTCACATAACCTTTTATAACCCTTTTAACCTTTTGAAAAGCGGTATTCTATATCTGTTAGTACCATGGGACATGGCAAAATAATAACCTTCTAGTGTAGCGTTTCACGTGAAACATTCCCGATCCCCCGGGCCTAGTTAATAGTCACCATACTAGTCACCGCCTTTCAACTGTGCTATACTATAAACATCAACAATCACCAAAACCATACTATGGATGTGGATTTTTGCAGATATTCTGTTTTCGCCGCACAGCTCTTAGGGCTGTGCGTTTTATTATGTAATAGATGTTAGGTTGCTCAGGCTACTCAGGTTTCTCAAGTTTCTCAGGTTCTCCGAATGAGATGATAACGCTAGGGAAACATGAGAGGCCTTAGCAGCTTGAGAAACCTAAGTAACCTATAACTTCTAACGAAATCATACCTACTAACGCAAATCCTGTTAGAACCCAGTTTATATAAAAAGGGGTATTGGGGCGCTATATGAATTGTGCGCCCCTTCCACCACTCCTCACTCCTAACTCCTAACTTCCAATCCCTAATCCCCAGTCTACCATAAAGGAGAAATCAATCATGAATACCACATTCTACGCCGCTCTCGTTTTCGGCGCTGGCGCCTGTTATGGCGTGCTATCCACCTGCGTCAAGTTAGCTTACAACCATGGATTTGGTTTGGCCGATGTATCCGGTGCCCAATATTTCTACGGCATGGCCCTGCTATGGATCGCCATTCTTTGCAAAGCCAGATATTCCATTTCTTTGAAAATGCTTCTCCCCTTTTTCTTTCTCAGTATCCCCATGGCGCTGACCACCATTTTTTACTACGAATCCTTGGAAACATTATCCGCATCGTTGGCTGTGGTATTTCTATTCCAATCCATCTGGATGGGGTCGGTGGTTGATATGATTCGGAAGCGTACCTGGCCCACAGGGCTGCACTGCCTATCGGTATTGATGGCTCTGGGGGGCACCATGTTGGCAGCAGGGTTATGTTCCACGCAAGAAACGTTCTCTTTTCAAATCGGTATGCTGTGGGGCCTTTTGGCCGCTTGTTCCTACACCACAGAAATTGTAGGACTCAATACATTTGGCAAAAATGTACCGCCCTTATGGAAAAGTGCCATCATGGCGACCACGGCAGCGCTCTTTACCTTTTTCCTTTTGCCACCGGTTTTCTTGGAATCCACGTCTCGCTTCCTCGATTTAGCTCCTTTTGGCATCGTACTGGGACTTTTCGGTGTGGCCTTGCCGCCTCTGTTGCTCTCCACTGGCATGCCCCATATTTCTCCCGGCCTGGGCAGTCTCCTGGCCGCTTCTGAACTTCCGGTGGCCCTTCTCCTCTCCCTCATCGTCCTGGGAGAATCCATTTCTATGATGCAAGGAATTGGCATCATCTTGATCCTGGGAGGCATATTTCTTGGGAACCGTTAAAAGCAGTGAGGAGTTAGGAATGAGGAGTGAGGAGTAGTGGTGGCGGCCCACAATTCATATAGGGCCGCAAAATAAAAAAGGTTATTATTCTACTGAATTGGATTTTCTAACAAGTTCAAATATATCGCTTAGTTCAAGGTTATGAAGGGGTATAAAAGGTTATGAAACAATCGCTAATGCATAACCTTTTATAACCTTGCATCTGCGGCATGAAAAAACATGTTGAAAACACGAAATAACAAAGTATAACCTGCCCGAAGGGCTAACCTTTTTTCTTCTTTTTCTTCCATCGAAAAAATAGTATAATAAGGAAAAGGAAAAAGGAGAAAATTATGAAAAAATATTTTTTCTTTGATATCGACGGCACATTGACCACGCCTCTCACGGCGGATTATCCGGAAAGCACCAGAGAAGCCATTCGGCTGCTGCAGAAAAATGGGCATTTCGTTTCTATCGCCACCGGGCGCATGCAATCCGACGCCTGGCAAGTCGCTACAGAGCTGGGTATTTCTGCTGCTGTATCAGACGGTGGCAATGCGGTCACCCTGGATGGCCAAATCATTTACGATGAAGGGTTGCCATTGGATGCTTGTTTCCACCTGTTTTCTGAAATAGACACCGAGAAACATCCCTGGGCTGTGGCGCCTTACAACAAGAAACTGCGTATCACCACCAGTTCGTCCTATTTAGAAAAAGTCAAAGATCGCTACTATGAAACCCTGGTAGACCCCTCTTTTGATTTCCATACAGTCTCTGCCATTCACAAAATCTTCATTGCCTGCCACAAAGAAGAACTGGCTGATATCCCCCTCGGTGGTCTCCCCTACGTTTGGTTCCGCACCGACACCATGCTGATTGAACCGGTTCATAAAGAACGGGGCATTCAGGAAATACAAAAACGATTCTCCATTCCTGATAAAGACATCGTCGTCTTTGGCGACGGCACCAACGATAGAACCATGTTCCGCCCCGAATGGTTCTCGGTCGCCATGGGAAATGCCAAACCTGACCTGAAAGAAAAAGCAAAATACATCACCACCCGCGCCGATGAAGATGGCATTTATAATGCTTGTAAACACTTTGGATGGATTTGAAAAAGCAGCCGCAAGGCTGCTTTTTTAGTGAGGAGTGAGGAATTAGGAGTGAAGAGTGGTGGTGGCGGCCCACAATTCATATAGGGCCGCAAAATAAAAAAAGGTTATTATTCTACTGAATTAGATTTTCTGACATACAGAATCTATCGCTTGGCTCAAGGTTAAAAAGGTTATAAAAGGTTATGCACGTACCGTAATCTCATAACCTTTTATAACCTTTTATAACCTTCTATAACCTTTTGTTAAGCGGTTTAGGCAATTTGAGAGAGGATGTAAACGACGGAATAATAACCTTTTAAAATCTGCGGCGCTTCCAAATTTAGTGCGCCGCTACCTTCACTCCTCACTCCTCATTCCTAACTCCTCACTTTTTTATCAACCGTCATAAATACCTAAAGACGCAAAACAAAAATGCAGAAAAAAAGAAGCGACCTACGCCGCTTCCAAAGGGGTGGAGCTGGTTGGGCTCCAATAATGAGAACCTGTATAATAACTTCCTTCTGGAAAGTTATTACTAAAAAAGAGAGGTGCCAGGATGGCAATAGACCGCCATCCTGACAGAAGGACAAGTCATTCCTTGTCCCAAGGAGGTAGATCCGTGTCGGACAAGCCGACAGAGTCGAGAAGAAGGATTTGCATCCTTTATAGGAAACTTCCAAGTGGAAGGATTTGTAAAAAGAGAGGCGATGATGATATTTCCCTGTTATCGTCATCGCCGAAGGGAGATGAACCATGAGACAACAAGTCCCACAGGTATATGTAAACCTCACAAGGAGGAGTACATCGATATATAGTGACTTCAAGATGAAGATAGTTGAAAAAGGGAGGTGATGATGATATTTCCCTGTTATCGTCATCACCGAAAGGAGATGAACCATGGGAACGAGCCCACAGGTATATGTAAAGCCCGAAGGCATTTACAACTATAGAATGACCGGTGATTTATGACTGGTGTCCCAGCCACAAACCATATGTCCAGTCAGTAGAGAATAGCGTTCCCTGTCGCCATCCTCTGATGAGATATTTCAATCATTGATCCTCATCATGACTGAAATAGTAAACAAAAATCCACCCTTTAGGATAGTATAAGGGTGGTTCAATGCACGTCAAAAAGACTTGTATCTAAGCACACCTTCCTATCGCTCGTAGGTCAAACGGTTGTACAAAACAGGCAGTTCTCCTGACTCTGCTTCCTCGCTCCTCCAGCCTTCCCAATTCTCCTCAATCAGTGACTTTCTGTTGGATTCACTCTGCATTACAGTGGCGGGACCGTGCCGGTATTTCACCGGTCTTCCCTATTAAGCCCTTGTGGGCACCTGTCTTCTTATGAAATTTTGCTCCTCAATAACCGATGTTTGACCAATAAAAAACCTCTTTGCACGAACGCAAAGAGACATCTATAAGACATCCCCTTCCCATCGCTCGTGGGTCAAACGGTGATATAAGATAGGCAGTTCTCCTGACTCTACTTCCTCGCTATCCTGTCTTCCCGATTTCTCAGTGACATTCCCTGGATTCGCTCCGTATTACAGTGGCGGGACCGTGCCGGCATCTCACCGGTCTTCCCTATTAAGCCCTCATGGGCACCTCTCTTTTCGTATTCGGTTGAATATATAGTAGCACCATTGCATATGTATGTCAATAGGGAATTGATGAATTACTGTAGGTTCTAGTGCATTGATTTCGGTTGAGGCTTTTAATTTGCAATTCCGCTATCGTAAGGTTCTATTATAATCTCTTTTCTGGCTCCCATGCTGTCATAGAAACCAAAACCTTTTGAAATAGAATGCATCCCATTGTGAGGTAAGCAGCCACAACAGCACAACCTAACCTGAGAATCTTGAGAAACCTGAGCAACCTAAGTAACCTGTAACCTCTATCGTTTCATAACCAACTGTCTCAAAACATTTTCAAAAACACGACAGAATGTTCTTGCTTTTTTCGTAACTTATGCTATACTAAGAATAAGCGAAGCGGAAGCCCCTGTGGAGGGATCCCAGAAAAATACACAGGACAGTGGAAGCTGCAGTTCGCCTACCAATGGTGAATACCATAAGCGCGCCGGGAAGTACATTCCCGTCCAAAGGTGAAGAAAATAAAAACGATTTTCTTCCATGTACAACCAAATATGACATTGCTTATTCAGTTCCCTTTCGGATAAGAATCCGCACCGGAGAAAAGGTATATACAGATGAAAATTTGTATGACGGCGATACCTCTTCTTTGTGTGCGGATTTTTTGTTGTCCACGATTGACTCAATGCCTTCTATGTTGTAATGGCATTACATTGAAATGATAGGTCCGTAGGACTTCTTTTATCCGAGACATGCTATTGTTAAGAAAAGCGATTTTATCTTTAACGTCATTTCGACCGGTCGTATTTGTGCGAAATGAAACATATGATATGAAACTGGATGTGTAGGAGAGTGGAGAAATCTCGCAGCACTAGCGGGAAGGGCTAAATGACACATATCATAGCAGCTCGCTAGAGCTGTGTTTTTCGCTTTGCTCAAAATATTGTTTCACCGTTATGATTTGAATCAGAAAGCCCTTACCGCTAGTGCGTTGAGATTTCTCCACTCTTCTACACATTGCGTTTCATTACTACTTTTTCATCCCGCACAAATATGACCGGTCGAAATGACGCTATAGAAAATGCCACTTTTTACACTAACATGCTTTGCTAAAACGATGTCCTACGGACCTATCATTACCATTTAAAATCATCCAATTCAATTAATGTTACCTGATAGAATCATTATTTATAGGTGGGATGTTTAAGTCACTCACTAAAAAAGGTTACAAAAGGCATCTCCACAAAAGCAGAAATAACCTTTCATAACCTTTTATAACCTTAAACCAGTAGGGATTTTCTATATGTAACACAACACATAAGCGGCACAAAAATAACCTTTTATAACCATCATCATGACGCAAATGACTTCTATGTTGGCTACCGCTACTGTATAATCTTCAGTTTCGCCAACATCGGAATATCAATGGGCGTATAGGCGTCCGGATGGCTGCGAAGGTAATGTTGTTCTTCTTCTGGAGCCGGATAGAAATTGACCAATTCTTTCAGTTCTGTCCGTACCTTTGGCCGAATTTTTCCTTCTCCTTCAAATTCATTGACCACCAAAGAGTTTTCTGTCATTTGGTGAGCAATGCCACGATTTTGAATAAAGGCAAAGAAATACCCCAGTTGCATGGTATCTTCCTGGCTCACGTAGTACACGCCACTTCTATACTGGGGTCCCACAAATTTCCCTTGAATGCCATCGGTATAAGGATTGATCACCGTGAAGAACACATTGAGCATCATGCCGATATCAATCTTTTTCGGATTGTAAATGACTTTCACGCACTCCTGCCCTGTGGCTTTTCCTTCTTTCAGCATCTCCTTGGTGGGATGTTCCACATCACAATTACAAAAGCCAGCCACTGTATCCACTACGCCATACATGCGAGAAAAGACTTCCTGCAAACCATAGTAAGAACCGCCAGCTAAATATAGTTCTTTCATTCTATGCTCCTTTTATGATTGGTAACTGGTGACTCGTGACTGGTGACTAGACATAGCCTACCAGTCACTGGTCACCAGTCTACCAGTCACCAAGATTATTTATTTTCTTCCATATGTCGAATAGACGCTCTATCCATATCGAAGGATTTGATCAGTTCTGTCACAGCCTGGCTTGGAGAAATGACACCGGCCAGAACGGCTGCTTTGACAGACGGGAGTCTGCCTTTGATCAGCGGGTCTTCAAAGAAGAGGTTATGCAAGTGTTCATCAATCATGCTATTGACCCAATCAAGGATCTGACGCTGACGGCGGTTATCAAAGACACCGGATTTCTTGGTGACTTTTTCAAATTCGCGCATCACAGCCCACAGTTCCAGAAGGCCTGTCTTTTTGATAGCAGAGCAGCGGTACGCATGGGTTTTCCAACCTTCTGTAGCAGGGCGAATGAATTCGCACATTCTTTCATATTCACCCTGGGCCACTTTGGCGCGTTCCAGGTTATCCCCATCGGCTTTGTTGACCACGATGGCATCGGCCAATTCCATAATACCTTTTTTGATGCCCTGCAGGTCATCACCGGCCCCAGTCAAAACGACCAGCATGAAGAAATCAACCATAGAGCGGACCGTGGTTTCAGACTGACCGACACCGACAGTTTCTACCAGAATGACATCACAACCAGCGGCTTCGCAAAGGAGCATGGTTTCACGACTCTTACGAGCTACGCCACCCAAAGTGCCTTTGGACGGAGAAGGACGAATGAAACAATTGGGTTCACGGGACAGGTTCTGCATACGGGTTTTATCCCCTAGAATGGAACCGCCAGTGATGGAAGAAGTCGGGTCTACAGCCAGAACCGCTACTTTGTAGCCCTGATGACAGAGCATCTGCCCGAAAGATTCAATAAATGTACTTTTACCAGCCCCAGGTACCCCGGTGATACCGATGCGGAGCGCTTTCCCTGTTCTAGGAAGCAATCCCTGCAGTACCCGCTGTGCTTTATCAAAATCTTTTGGCGCATTACTTTCGATTAAGGTGATAGCCTTGGACAAAACCACACGATCTCCTTTGGCTACTCCATCGATGTATTGTTCCACTGTCATCTTTTTGCGAAGCGGTACCTTGCGAAGTGGTGCATCAGGATATTCCTTGGCACCAGTGATGCTGTTGGCCGTGGTATCGATGCCACGCATAACCGAACAAGCAAATTCAGGATTCTTTTCTTCCGGTACCCAGCTAGGTCTCAAATCATCATTGTTTTCAGGCATTTCGTCTTCTCCTTCCGTAAACACCAAATGATATGTATGCTAGTTAATCATTCTTTTTCATGAAATAGCGCGTAGAAGGGTAATGCTGCTAAGTTAAGTGAGATTTGCGATGATTTTCAAAGTTTCTCAGGTTACTCAGGATTCTCAAGTTTCTCATGTTTCCCGAATGAGATGATAACGCTAGCATCTATCGGCACATTCAGAGAACCTGAGTAGCCTGAGAACCCTGAGAAACTTGAGCAACCTATTACCACCAGCGGAATCATGCCTATCAACGCAAATTCTTCACTTAATAACGTGGGGGTACTTCCTTCCACCATTACGTACTACGCATTACGCATTCTTTCAGAAAAACGATGAAATGAACATCCAATGTTCACGCTCACAAATCATACAGATTGCAAGCCCTGCTGCGGAACCCAAGGAGAATGGGACAAGTAGCACAGGTTGCTCAGGTAACTCAAGTTTCTCAAGTGCCTCGAACGAGATGATAGCATTAGCATCTCATTCGAGAAACCTGAGCGACCTGAACCCCCTTGTATCAGCAGAAATGAACAACTATTTCCTTTTGCCTGATACCCTTTCCATTTCCTTGAGTTCCTCGCAGGACAAGAAATCTAAGGTGAGATGACCGGTGATTTGTAAATTGGAAAATGTTCCCAATCACTAGTCACCAGTCTACTAGTCACTAGCTTAGCCTTCCTTCTGTTCTTCCTTAGCGCGGTCAACCAGCATCTTCAGCAACTTAATGCAGCATTTCGGAATGTTGGTGCCTGGTCCGAAGATAGCTACTGCGCCATGGTCATAGAGGAATTCATAGTCCTGTGGCGGAATAACGCCGCCGATAGCAACCAGGATATCTTCACGTCCCAGTTTCTTCAGGTCTTCTACGATAGCTGGGAGCAGTGTCTTATGGCCTGCTGCCAAGGAGGAGAAGCCGACCATATGAACGTCGTTATCAACTGCATCCTGTGCTGCTTCTTCTGGTGTCTGGAACAGCGGACCTACGTCGACATCCCAGCCCATATCTGCGAAGGAAGTAGCCAATACTTTCTGGCCTCTGTCGTGGCCATCCTGACCCATCTTAGCCAGGAAGATACGCGGACGACGACCTTCGAGTGCTTCGAATTCGTTAGCCAGTTTCTTAGCTTCGTCCAGTTCGGAAGTATCATCGAATTCGCTGGAGTATACACCGGAAATGGTATGGATGACTGCATTGAATCGGCCGGATACTTTTTCAACGGCATCGGAAATTTCACCCAGGGATGCACGGTCATGAGCTGCCTGTACTGCAGCTTCCAGAAGGTTGCCGTTGTCACGGGATTCAGCGCACTTGGTGATGGCTTCCAGATCGCGACGAACTGCTTCTGGATCACGGATGCTTCTGAGTTTTTCCAGACGTTTAATCTGTGCGTTACGTACAGCGGTGTTATCGATGGAGAGAACGTTCAGTGGATCTTCCTTAGCCAGTCTGTACTTGTTCAGACCAACAATGGTTTCGCGACCAGAATCGATATCTGCCTGACGACGA
>SAMEA104315429__coassemble_700_pt1 | contig 21062 bp, 21 predicted proteins | sample SAMEA104315429__metabat2_low_PE_029 | metagenome-assembled genome bin SAMEA104315429 (sample SAMEA104315429) | gut metagenome | biome: Monkey gut; feature: monkey-associated habitat; material: faeces | place: China | collected 2013 | reverse complement strand
ACGGAAAAATGAGGGAAAAAACGAACATTTTGAAGATTAGAATTTCATTATTTCGGTTTTGTTGTTGGTTGTCTGTTGTTAATTGTTGGTTTATGTTCTAAGTCCATAGTACACAACTTGCACAAAACCACAGTGTCATTGGTTTAAGGTTTAGGGGTTACATGCAAAACCTTAAACCCTAAACCAATGCCTCTTTTTTCTCGGCAAGTTGTCACCAAAGGTCTCAGGATGTAAACCAACAACTGCCAACTAACAACCATCAACATTTATCCCTCTATCTATATAAACGAAATAGGACCCCGAAAAAACAACCTATGCAGGTTAGAGTTTCATTAATCTTTATTTCTGCGGCGTCAGTAGCGGAAAAGGTGACTCAGGTTGCTCAGGATTCTCAAGTTTCTCAGGTTCGTTGAATGTGCTGCTAACCGAAGCCGTCATTTCGACAGATAGGTACAGGGTTCTAAAGGTTCTCAAGGTTCTGAAGGTTCTCCGAATGCGCCTTTATCCGTGTTCGTCATTTCGACCGATGGGATTAGTGCTTGATGACACTATCAGGTAACTCAAGACTATGTTGGACAGAAGTGGAGAAATCTCAAAGCAGTAGCGGAAAATGTGATAGCTGAAATAACCCGTTACAGATAGATTCAGCTGGATGGAATTCCGCTGGAGACTTAAGATTTCTCCACTTCTGTCCAACATGGTCGCTGGGATCTTCTTTTACATTTAGCACAAATCCCATCGGTCGAAATGACGGTTATGGATAGCAGCACGTTTGATGAACCCTCAGAACCTTCAGAACCCTCAGTACCTTTAGGACCTTAGCAGACATGATTGGCGCTGATGATGCCAGCGTCAATCAGCACATTCGACGAACCTGAGCCACCTGAGCAACTTGAGCAACCTATGCCACCTGTTTCCGATGTATTGATTTTTTCTATAGCTCTTTCTTGAAATTTTTAAATTCATAGAACGCTATGAGGGAATAAAAAGGAGTATAAAAAAGTATTTGACGAAGTATTTTTCATATGCTATAATTGACAACGTCATATGGCGAAAAGCGATATGACGCCTATATGTGGCGGGTGTGGTGAAGTGGCTAACACGGCGGATTGTGGCTCCGTTATGCGTGGGTTCGAGCCCCACCACTCGCCCCATTTTTTTTTCTCTAAACGCGGTTTTTACCGTAAATATGGGGGTATCGCCAAGCGGTAAGGCAACGGACTTTGACTCCGTTATCGGTAGTTCGACTCTACCTACCCCTGCCAAGGGATGAAAAAGAGCTTGTTTCTGTTTTGCAGAAGCAAGCTCTTTTTGCTGTATTGAAATATTGGTATTATACTATATGAAATATAATTCATAATATGTGATTTATGGAAATGAGAGAAAAATGAGAACTTTTAATTGTTTTATTTTCATATGCAATGTGGTACTATATGTACAACACATTGAGTGAGTGTTGATTCATGATAAGACATACTATGTGAATGCATGAATCTTCATTTCCTTAACTATAAAGTTTGAGAAGAGAAGCTCCGGGGAGAATGAGAGGGTTTTGATGTTTCGGGAAAGAATCGTAAATCGATATGTCCTTTCTGCGCAGAGGTGATGGTACAGGCAATGGTGCCATGCACAGGAATCTCATAGAGTTCTTGCCTGACAATAGAATATCCTTTTGTTCAACATATGCAAGTAAGCAAAGTGCGCTTCTATTGCATATGTTTTTCTATTTCTGAAAATCTTCTCAGGAAACATCCTTATCTAAATGACGTGGTCATATGTGAGACTGGAATGAAGAAAGGTGGTCACTGTGGAAAAACAAAGTGTATGGAAGGATGAAAGGATTGTAGGATCGCCAATGCTCCATATGGGAGTCTTGGCGGTGATACTGTTTGCCTTCTGGATGGCGCTGTCAGGCAGCACGGAAACGAAATTCGTGATCTATGGCATCATCACAGCGGTGGTGACGACACGGCTGACCTATCCGCTGCTGTTGGTGCCGAATAAAGAGGGAAGCCGATTGTACTATGTCTTCGGTTTCTCAGTACCTCGAGCAGTGTCCTATTTCTTCTGGCTTCTCTGGCAGTTGGTACTGGCCAATATCGATGTACTACTGGCCACCACGGCACAGGAGCTGCAGATCGATCCGAAGGTCATTCGCTTCCGGTTCCGGGCAGACAATCCTATGGCTTCGGTGGTGCTGGCCAATTCCATTACTTTGACGCCAGGCACTGTTACTATGAATGTGACCGATGATGGGCTGTATGAAATCCATGCGCTCACCACCGGTGCTGCAGAAGGGGTGCTGGATGGCGGCATGCAGAAGAAGGTAGCATGGCTCTTCGGTGAACCTTTGGACTTTGAGGTAGTAAAGGAGGATGACGAATGATTATGACCATTATCATGTATGCGCTGATGCTGATGCTCCTCTTTATTATCGGATTGATGCTCCAGCGGTTGTTCAACGGGCCTACGATTTTTGACCGGATGAATGCCCTGGGGGTCATCGGGGCCGATACCATCATGCTGCTGGTGCTCTTCGGATTCATTGACAAGCGGCCGGATATGTATGTGGATATTGCGATTTCCTATGCGATTCTGGGATTTATCGGTTCGCTGATTGTGGCAAAGTTTATAGGAGGGAAAAAGATATGATGGCAGATATCGGATTTTCCTCTTTGCGGGAAGTCATTGCAGCGATTTTTATCATTGGCGGTATCATATTCTTTCTTGGCTCCGCCATCGGTATGCTTCGCTTGCCGGACTTCTACACACGAATCCATGCGTCAGGCAATAGTGAAACACTGGGCACTACGCTAGCTTTTATCGGGCTCATGATTTATGAAGGGCCGACGCTGACATCGCTGAAAATGTCTTTCGTGTTTTTGTTGGTATTCATGGCCAATCCGATTGGCTCTCACATTCTGAGCAAGGCGGCTTACAAATCCGGGCATCCGGTATGGACCCTGGAGTCCAAGGGGGCTAAGAAGCTTGTAGGTCTGGCAGGACCGGACCACAGCGCCGATGAACCGGTGGGTCATATTAAGAAAGAGGAGGAGAAATAATGCAGATTTATATTATTGAAGCGATTTTGCTGATCTTCCTGATTTTGATTACCTGTGCCGTTATTTTCTGCAAGGATATCCTGAGCGCAGCTATCATCTATAGTGCCTTCAGTTTCTGTGCGGTGCTCTTGTACTTGATGATGGGTTCCCCAGATGTGGCATTTACAGAAGCAGTTATCGGAACGATTTCCACAATCTTCTTCGTGGCGTCGCTCAAGAAAATTGATAGGTGGTGTAAATAATGCGTGGACTCGTAGCTGTACTTTTGGCTGTCATGACTGCGACTTTCTGCACTGTCGTGACTTATCTGCCGGAAATCGGGGATGCCAATACACCGCCGAACCAGCATGTCACACCGACCTATATTTCCCGCAGTGCGGAGGATACAGGTTCCCCCAATATTGTAACCGGCGTCATTATTGACTATCGAGGCTTCGATACCATGTGGGAAACCTCGGTCATGTTCCTGGCAGGGCTGACCACGGTGCTGATTCTGACCAGTAATCCCGTAGGTCGGCGGCCGGAAGAAGAACCGGAGGATCCGGAGGAAGGAGAGATTATCAAATGAAAGAACCATTTGGCGGTCTGATCCTGAACATCGCATTTCGCATGCTGGTACCTTTTACCATGGTCTATGCGGTCTATATCCTGTGTCTGGGTGAATCTTCTCCTGGCGGCGGATTCCAAGCCGGTGCGCTTCTCTCTGTAGGCGTGTTGCTGGCGCGGCTCATTCTTGGTTTTGACACGAAGTTCAACATCTTGGGAAAAACATCGGTGGTCTTGGCAGGGGTAGGGACTTTCCTCTATGCTTTCACCGGCTGGCTGACATTGATCGGCGGCGCTGATTTCTTCCTGAATTATAACTATCTGCCGATTCATATGAATCCCCAGCATGAAATGCATGCAGCCGGGATTTTCCTGATTGAAATCGGCGTAGCAACTTGTGTCATGATGACTATTATCAATTTGTTGGATGCCATTGTGAAAAGGGGTGAAGATGATGGAAGTGCTAAATGATTTTCTGAGGACAAAAGGTCTCTATACCCTGGTCATGATTTTGTTCTTCCTTGGCGTATATGGCATGGTTCTCAGCAAGAACTACATGAAAAAGCTGATGGCTATGAATGTCATGCAGGTCGCTGTCATTTATTTCTATCTCTGCTTTGCCCAGAAAGACGGGGCCATGATTCCGATTCAGAACGGACTCACCACAGACCCCAGTGCTTATATCAACCCACTGCCCCATGGCCTGATGCTGACGGCTATCGTAGTCAGCCTAGGTACTACGGGGGTAGCGATTGCGCTTCTTATGCGGATTAAGGAAATTTACGGTTCGGTAGAAGAGGTCGAGGTACTGAGGAGGGCTAGTAAATGACACAGCATGCTCCCGTCTTTATCGTACTTTTACCGCTGACCGCTTCCCTTCTGTGCATGCTTTTCAGCCGCATCAGTAAGAATCTGGGCTCCTGGATCGTCATGGCTTCTATCGCGGCTGCCTTTGCCAATGCCTGCATCGTGCTCCATCGGGTCATTGCTTCCGGCGGGGAAACCTGGCATTACTGGATGGGCGGCTGGGCACCGCCTGTCGGTATCGAATTTGCCCTAGACCCACTGAATAGTATTCTAGCGGTGCTGGTCACCTTTATTTCCATGTTGGTGGCCTTGTACAGCCGCCCCTTTGTGAAGGATGAAGATTGGCTTCATGTAGGCGGCTACTACACCTTGTTTGGTCTCTTGACTGTGGGCCTGTCGGGGATGATTATCACCGGCGACGTGTTCAACCTCTATGTCTATCTGGAAATCATGTCCCTCTCCGGTTATGCCCTTATTGCCTTAGGTGGCAAGAAATCCATGCTGGCCGCTTTCCGTTACTTGCTGATCGGTACCATCGGGGCGTCCCTGTACCTCTTGGGTGTCGGCTACCTCTACGCCATGACCGGTACCCTCAACATGGCAGACTTGGCACAGCTCATTGTTCCTCATCTCCATTCGCCACTCTTTGCTATGGCAGTGGCTTGCTTCTTGGTAGGCTTTGGCATCAAGATGGCTCTCTTTCCGCTCCATGGCTGGCAGCCTGATGCTTACACCTTTGCTCATCCAGGGGCAGCGGCTTTCATCGCCGGCCTCATGAGTAAAGCACCGGCTTATGCTTTGATTCGTTTCATCTACTACATTTTCAAAGTAGATAACCCGGTGGTAGAAAATGCCCTCCATGTCTTGGGTATCCTGGGGGTATGCGGTATCCTGATCGGTTCCATTATGGCACTGGCACAGTATGACTTCCGCCGTATGCTGGCTTACTCTTCGGTCGCTCAGATCGGCTACATCGCTGTGGGCTTGGCTATGGGAAATATGTATGGTTTCATCGGTGCGGTACTGCACATCATCAATCATGCTTTCATGAAGAGCAGCCTGTTCCTGGTCATCGGTGGTATCCAGTACCGTTTCGGTGAGGTCAACCTCTATCGCTTAGGCGGTATGAATAAGAAGATGACCATCAGTACTATTACCGTACTCCTTGCTTCGCTCTCTATGATCGGTTTGCCACCGACCTGCGGTTTCTTCAGCAAATGGTATCTCATGCTGGGGGCTTATAGCGGCGGAGAATATTTTTACATTTTCATTCTGGTTATCAGTTCCCTGTTGAACGCCATTTACTTCTTCCGCATCATTGAGCAGATGTTTGTCCAGAGGGAAGCTTCCTTGACGGAAGTGCATCCGCACAAAGGCAAGCTGGGGCTGCCGCTGGCTATGGTGATTCCGATCCTTGTCATGGGTATCGCCATCATTGCTTTGGGCTTCGGCAACGTGGCTATCGTGTCGGATGTCATTAAGCTTGGATTGCCGGGGGTGTTCCTGAGATGACTATTGTAGATTGCAGACCATTTCTGGCAGTAGGCGTTTCCTTCATCGCAGCGATTCTCATCGCGTTCAGCAGGAAATGGCCGAATGTGCGTGAAACATGGAGCGTCATCGCTTCGGTATTGAAGTTTGGCATCATCCTTTCCATGGTTCCGGCGGTACTGGCAGGGAATCAGTATGAATGGACACTGTGCCAGATCACCGATACCGTAGGACTGACACTGCGCACCGACCCGGCAGGTATGGTTTTCGCCGTACTGGCCTCCATGCTCTGGGTTCCCATGAATTTTTACTCCATCGGCTATATGCGTTGTAACAATGAACGGGAACAAACCGGTTATTTCGCAGCCTTTGCGGTATGTATGAGTGCTGTCATGGGGATTGCCATGGCAGAGAACTTACTGACCTTCTTCATTTTCTATGAACTTCTGACACTGGCCAGCTATCCTCTGGTGCTTCATAAGAGAAATCAGGAAGCCCTGATGGCCAGCCGTAAGTACTTGACTTATACTTTGATTTCCGGTCAGCTCTTCTTGGCAGGGATCATCGCCGTGTACTGCATCAGCGGTACCTTGGAATTTAAACCCGGCGGTTTCCTGACACAGGATATGGCACCGAAATGGGTGCTGCAGACCATCTTTGCTCTGCTGATTTTGGCAGGTTCCGTAAAAGCTGCTGTCATGCCGCTTCATGGCTGGCTGCCGGCGGCTATGATTGCACCGACGCCTGTATCGGCACTGCTCCATGCGGTAGCTGTCGTAAAGACCGGTGTATTCGCTGTACTTCGTGTCATCGGCTTCGTCTTTGGACCGCAGCTCTTGGCTACTATCGGTATCATTGATGTACTGGCATGGCTTGCCGCTGCCAGCATCATTATTTCTTCCTTGATTGCTCTTCGTCAGGACCATTTGAAACGCCGTCTGGCATTCTCCACCATTGGGCAGCTCTCCTACATCGTACTGGGCGCAGCCCTGCTGTCACCGCTTAGTATCAAAGGGGCCTACCTCCACTTGGTAGCCCATGCGGTGATGAAAATCACACTCTTTATGTGTGCTGGTCTAATCATTGCCCGTACCCATAGAAATAACATCAGTGAACTCTATGGTATCGGCAAGAAATTGCCGGTGACCATGGCCTGCTTCACTATTGCGTCTCTGGGGATCGCCGGGACACCGTTCTTGGTAGGCTTCGTCAGCAAGTGGAACTTGGCCTTAGGTGCCTTGCAGGCAGGGAAACCGCTGTATATCTTAGTCTGGGTAGCCAGTGCGCTTCTGGCCGCAGCCTACTTGATGCCAGTCGTCAAAATGGCTTATTTCCGCAAGGACCCGCAGGAAAAATTCCGCAAGTACGGTGCCTTCAGTTTATCCATGCTGATTCCTATCTGTATCACGACGGCTATCGCCATTGTGCTTGGCGTGCTCCCGGATGTATACCCGCACTTCTATGACCTGGCTGATATGGCAGCTAATGGAATCTGCGCCGGTTGGAATGGGGGGTGGCTGAAATGAGTAAGAAACGGATATACCTAGTCATTGCAGTCATACTGGTCCTGTCCTGCGCGGCAGAGCTGGCCGGTGTGCATCTGCACAGCCCTTCCTGGTGGCCGCTGCCCTTCGGGTATGATATTTTCTTCGGATTTATTGCCTGCTGGGTGCTGATTATTATGGCTAAGCTCATTATGGCACCGCTCCTGCAGCGGGATGAAGACTATTATGACCGCAAAGGAGATGACAACGATGAGTGATGTATGGCATCCCGGTATATTATTGATTCTGGTAGGGCTCATCGCTGCCGCTGTACCGAAAGCCCTCCGCCGCATCGTCTTGGCTGTAGGACCGTTCCTGGCATTGGCTGCGGCTTTGACCATGCCGGTGGGTACGGATCAGTCCTTTGAATTTTTAGGAACTGGCTACATGCTGCAGTACCTCCATGTAGATGGACTCAGCTATGTATTTTGCATGATTTTTTCCATGATGGCCTGCATCGGCGGCATCTATTCCTGTCATAACGAAAATCGCATGGAAGCCTTCTGCTCCATGGCCTATGCAGGAAGTGCCCTGGGCGTCACCTTGGCAAAAGATTGGATGACATTCATCGCTTTCTGGGAAGCCTTGGCCGTGACTTCGCTCTTCCTGATTTGGTGTCATCATACACCGGCGTCCCGGCATGCTGGGTTCCGGTACTTATTGGTTCACATGCTGGGTGGTAACCTGCTTCTCTGGGGCATCTTCCTGGAAGTGGGCGGCGGTCATGGCCTGGTAGCCAACTTGGCTCAGGGACCTCATGACCTGGCATTCTGGGCCATCCTGATCGGTGTCTCTGTGAACGCCGCTATCCCGCCGCTCAATGGCTGGTTGGTAGATGCCTATCCGGAAGGCACCATTACCGGCAGCGTATTCCTCAGCTCCTTTACTACGAAAGTGGCTGTCTATGCGTTGATTCGTATTTTTGCCGGCGCTGATTTCCTTATGGGCGTTGGCTGCTTCATGGCTATCTATGGCGCTCTCTTTGCCATTATGGAAAATGATATGCGCCGCCTCCTGGGGTATCACATCATCAGCCAGGTGGGCTTCATGGTAGCCGGTGTGGGTGTAGGCACTGCTATGGCTCTCAATGGGGCAGCAGCCCACGCCTTCTCTCACATCCTCTATAAATCTTTGCTCTTCATGTGTGCCGGCGCTATTATCTATGCCACCGGCATCCGTAAAATCAACCAACTCTCCGGTATGGCCAAGAGAATGCCATTCGTAGCTGCTTGCTTCTTCGTGGCAGCCTTCTCCATTTCCGGCGTGCCCTTCTTCAATGGCTTTATCAGTAAAACCATTACCATAGCCGCCGCATCGGCTGCTGGTTATGACTGGGTATACACCCTGCTGGAACTTGCCAGCGTCGGTACTTTCCTGTCCATCACCCTGAAAATGGGATACTTCATTTTCCTGAGACAGGATGATAAACCCATCGAAATCAAAAACGCACTGCCGAAAAATATGTATGTAGCCATGGGTTTGGGGGCCGGCCTCTGCTTCCTCTATGGCGTGGATCCCGACCTGCTCTATCGGTACCTGCCCTTCGGCGCTGTGGGATACGAACCATTCACCGCGGCCCATATGGTAAGCTATGTGGAAATCCTCATGGTCACCATGGTACCTTTCATGATGTTCCTGCCAAGAATGGAACCCCATACAGCCCTTACATTGGATACCGACTGGTTCTATCGGAAACCCTTCGCCTTCCTCATCGGCCTTCTGAGCTCCCTCTTCTGTGCCCTCTGTGACGCACTGGGCGGCGCTTGGGGCGTGATGTACAAGAAATTCATGGACCTCACCAGCAATCCCATGGACTTCCTGGACGCTAGACCCTTCCGCAAGCGGACCCACTACAATCCGGAAAATTATCGGACCTCCATTGCAGACCCGATGATGATCATCCTTACTGTACTGGTGAGCTGCGCAGCCTACTTCATTACCTCCTTATAAAGGAAACCTAAAAAGCTGTGGAAAAATGATGACACATTTTTCCACAGCTTTTTTGAGTGAGTAGTGAAAAACAATGCGTAATGAAAAACAATGCGTAATGCGTAATGAGTAATGCGTAATGGTGGAGCGGCGTACAAATAATAAAGCGCCGCAATTTTATAAAAAGGGTTCATGGTTCGGTTGGAACCGTAATGGTTTGAGACAGTAGCGATGATACCCTGCCTGATAAGGTTCATGGTTCAGGCTAGAACATTAGCGGATAGAGTTCTATGTTGGACTATTCGTTATGTCTCCATCCCGAACCACGAACCCATGAACCTTGTCATGGAAGGAGTCATCGTTGTTGACTCAAGCCATTACGACTCTGTCGAACTTTTTTATTTTATATACTCGCGGCGCTTTTAATTTTGTGCGCCGCACCACCATTACGCATTACGCATTCTAAGGTCCGAACCATGAACCTAACCACTAAAAAGCGTACTCCTATTTTTCAATGAAGTATCATTCTTTTGAAATAAACATTTGACATTTAGGTCAATTAGGTATACTATAAGTGAAGAATTTTGAAATTAAGTGTATATTTCAAACAACCTTTTATCATTGTTTTAGGAGGACATGATGGACGCAAGAGAAAATGCATATGTTTTATGGTTCGATGAACTGCACAGAAAGGATGTCAACTTGGTAGGAGGTAAATCCTCTTCCCTGGGTGAACTGACCACCTCTACCGGTGTTCCGGTTCCGTATGGCTACGCTACTACAGCTCATGCTTACCGTTATTTCATGGAAACTACTGGTCAGAACAAAAAGATTCATGAACTGCTTCAGGGTCTGAAAGATGTAGAAGATTCTGTAGAACTTCATGAAGTATGCACCAAGATTCGCGAAAGCATTGTTTCTGCAGAAATGCCGGAAGACCTGGCACAGCAGATTGGTGATGCGTATGAAGAACTGGCTAAGAAAGTCAATGAAGAAAATCCATATGTAGCTGTTCGTTCTTCTGCTACCGCAGAAGACCTGCCGGATGCTTCCTTTGCAGGACAGCAGGACACCTACCTGAATGTAACCGGTCGTGATATGGTTATCCGCAAGGTTAAGGAATGCTATGCTTCCACCTTCACCGACCGTGCTGTATATTACAGAGCAAAGAAAAACTTCGACCATGAAAACGTAGCTCTTTCTGCTGCTGTACAGATGATGGCTGACTCTAAAGTAGCTGGCGTTATGTTCACTGTCAACATTGCCAACGGCGATGACAAATCCATCATGATCGAAGGCGCTTGGGGCTTAGGCGAATATGTCGTACAGGGCACCGTTACCCCAGATAACTTCCTCATCAACAAAGATGACCTTACCATTTCCCGTCGCACCATCAATGAAAAAGCCATTGAACTGGTTCGTAAACCAGGCGGCGACGTAGAAGAAAGAAAAGTTCCGGAAGAACTGGCTAAATCCCAGGCTCTTACCGATGAACAGGTTGTTCAGTTGGCTACCTATGCAAAAGCTATTGAAAAACACTATGGTTGCTACATGGATATGGAATGGGCTGTAGACCACCAGAACCGCGTTTGGATTCTCCAGGCTCGTCCAGAAACCGTTTGGTCTAAGAAAAATAAAGAAAAGAAAGCAGGCTCCGAAGTGAAACTTACCACTGATCATAAAGTACTCGTTAAAGGTCTCCCAGCTAGCCCAGGAATGGCAGCAGGCAAATGCCACGTAATCACCGATCCAAAAGACATCGATGAATTCCAGGAAGGTGAAGTACTGGTCACCACCATGACCTCCCCAGACTGGGTACCGGCTATGAAGAAAGCCGTAGCTATCGTTACTGATGCAGGTGGTATGACTTGCCACGCTTCCATCGTTTCCCGTGAACTGGGTATTCCTTGCGTAGTAGGCACCAAGAGCCGCAGCGTAGAAGCTACCAAAGTTCTGAAATCCGGTCAGGATATCACTATCGACGCACAGAACGGTGTCGTATACGAAGGCATCGTAGCTGACCTGGTGAAGAAAGATGAACCACAACAGGCAGCTGGCGGCGCAGCACAGACCGTTGTTGCTGAATACTTCGCACCAACCGGCACTGGCGTTATGATGAACCTGGGCGATCCAGATCTGGCTGACAAATATGCAAGCCTTCCATGCGACGGCATCGGCCTGATGCGTGAAGAATTCATCTGGACCACTTTCATCCATGAACATCCGCTGTACCTGATTGAACAGGGCAAACCTGAAAAAGTGATTGATATGCTGGCAGAAGGCATCTCCAAAGTATGCCGTGCACTGGCTCCACGTCCGGTTGTTCTCCGCTTCTCCGACTTCAAGTCCGGCGAATACAGAAACCTCAAGGGCGGCGACAAATATGAACCAGTAGAACCGGCTGACCTCCTCGGCTGGAGAGGTGCTTCCCGTTACTACGATCCGAAGTACACCGCTGCTTTCCGTCTGGAACTGAAGGCTGTTAAGAAAGTTCGTGAAGAATTCGGCCTGAAGAACCTGAACTGCATGATTCCATTCTGCAGAACCGTTGACGAAGCACGCAAAGTCGTAGGCATCATGAAAGAAGAAGGACTGGAAAGAGGTCCAGACTTCAAACTGTTCCTCATGGCAGAAATCCCGGCCAATATCATTCTGGCTGACAAATTCAATGAATTCGTTGATGGCTACTCCATTGGCTCCAACGATCTGACCATGCTGGTTCTTGGCTGCGACAGAAACAATGATACCGTTTCTGCCCTCTTCGATGAAAGAAACCTGGCTATCAAGAGAGCCGTTCGTCACCTCATCGAAACCGCACACAAAGATGGCAAGACCGTTTCCATCTGCGGACAGGCACCGTCTGTATACCCAGACTTCACCGAATTCCTCGTAAAGAGCGGCATCGACTATGTTTCCGTCAACCCGGATATGGTCAAAGCTACCAAGAGAAATGTAGCACGCATTGAACAGAGACTGATGCTCGACGCAGCTACTGGTAGAGGAATCAAAGACGTAGAAGATTACCAGTGGTAATTTTCTATAGTGTGCAACGTGTCACACTATGAGTAAAATGATGAGCAGTGAGTAATTAGTAATGAGCAATGAGTAATTGTGGTAGCAGCGCACAATTCATATAGCGTTGCAAAGATTTAAAATTTATAAAATAGGCGCTTTAAAATTTGATGCGCCTTTCCAAAATTACTCATTACTCGTTTCTCATTACTCATTATTTTCAGACTCAAATGCTGGAAATCAGCATTGGCACATAAGATTTTCCGGCACCGGGGCTGCTTTTTAGTAGCTCCGGTTTGCCGTATTTCTGTAGGAATAGATGGGTGACTGGTAGACTGGTCACTGGTGACTGGGAAATTTCCCTAGTCACCAGTCACGAGTCACTAGTCACGCATTCATTAAGTAACAGAAGAAAAGGAAGGAAATAATGCAGCTTACCAGCCGCCAAAAGGAAATTACCCGTATCGTACGGGAAAATGGCCCAATCACAGGGGAGATGATTGCAGAACGTCTTCACGTGACCAGAAGCGCTCTGCGCGGTGACTTGGCAGTCCTTCTTTCAGGGGAAGTGATTGCTGCACGCAGAAGACTGGGCTACTATTATCTCGGTGGGGGAGAAGATCCCGCCGCTTTGGAAATTCGTTCTTGCACTGCCGAATCCTGCATGTCTCGCCCGGTTTTGGTCGATGGGGATTCTAATGCCTATGATGCAGCGGTTCTTCTTTTCACCGAAGACATCGGGACCCTCTTTGTAGGAAAAGAAGATGACGTGCAAGGGGTCGTTTCCAGAAAAGACCTCCTGAAGGCCGCTATGGGACGAGAAGATTTGGCGAAAGTGCCGATTTCTATGGTCATGACCTCCCGCTCTAAAATGATTTATGCCGAACCAGAAGAAGATATGGTTTCCATTTCTCAAAAACTCATCGATTATGAAATCGACTGCTTGCCAGTGGGCCTTTTCAAAGATGTAGGAGGAGAAAAGAAGTTCGTTCTCATGGGACGTATTTCCAAAACCAACATCACCAGACTCTTCCTAGAACTGGGAAAAGGGAAACGATAATATTTCTTCTCTTTTATTATCATTCGCGTGTTTCGCATAGAACTGCTATAATGAGTAATGAGAAATTAGTAATGAGTAATGATGGTGCAGCGCACAACTTAAGAAGCGCTGCATATATAATTCATTGGCACTGCTACATGAATTGTGCAGTGCTACCAGCATTACTAATTACTCATTGCTCATTACTAATTGCGCTAGCATAGGGGGAATAGATTTGTCCAAAATACCGGAAGTATATGTAGTATCCGATTCTTTAGGGGAAACCGCTGAAAGCGTGGCTAAGGCCACCATCAGTCAGTTTGATGAAGATATCGATGTAGTCAGAGTTCCTTTCATCCGTCACACTGAACAGATTCAAAAGGTGATCGAAGAAGCGGCTGCTCATGGGGCTGTTGTATGCCACACCCTGGTGAGTCCAGAACTTCGTGCCAACTTTGAACGGATTGCTGACGCCCATCATGTCCGCTATGTAGATATCCTGGGCCCTATGATGGATATGGTAGGAACCATTTCCGATACCAAACCAAGAATGAAACCGGGCATCATCCATAAACTGGATGAAGAATATTTCAAAAAAGTGGAAGCCATCGAATTTGCTGTCAAATATGATGACGGTAAAAATCCGGCTGGCTTCACCAAAGCCGATGTGGTACTCATTGGGGTATCTCGTACATCCAAGACACCGCTTTCCATGTACATGGCCCATAAAAAATTCAAAGTGGCCAATCTTCCGCTGGTGCCGGAAGTGCAGCTGCCAGAAGAAATTTTCCAGGTGCCGCCTTACCGCATCATTGGACTCATCATTGATCCTTACAAGCTGAATACCATCCGCAGTGAACGTATGAAAGCACTGGGATTCTCTGGTACCGCCAATTATACCGACATCGCCCGCATCGAAGACGAATTGGCCTATGCCAAAGAAGTGATGCGCCAGCTCCACTGCATGGTTCTCGATGTATCCAACAAAGCCATCGAAGAAACCGCGAGCCGCATCATGGCCATCGTGCAGAGAAATAAAGAACTCTACGGAGATAAATATTGAGTCACTATCGAAAAGACCGCTTGAGACAGCGGTCTTTTTTGTGGAAAGAAATAGTGAGAAGTTAGAAGTGAGAAGTTAGAAATGGTGGTGGCGGCGCGCAAATTATATAGCGCCGCATAATAATATTTGGGTGACTGGTGATTGTAAAAGTAGGCATAAAAATGCAAATTTGCTGACTGCTTAGACTTATTAAAAGGTTTCATGAAAAACATAGAAAAAAGGGTATTGGGGCGCTATATCATTTGATGCGCCCCTTCCTTCATTTCTCATTTCTAACTTCTCACTTCTAACTATTCCTGCTACAATGAAATAAATACTCATATTAAAAAGGAGGACATCACATGTCAACGCCAAGAGAACGGTTTGAGGAAATCGAGGAGAAGGTGCTTTGTACTCGTGCTTTTTTGACTCGAAATGGGACTAGAAAACGGGAGGAAGAGTTGGATCCTTTGCGGACGGCTTTTCAAAGAGACCGGGACCGGATTCTTCACAGCAACTCTTTCCGGCGGCTGAAGCACAAGACCCAAGTGTATATTGCGCCCCAAGGGGATCATTATCGCACCCGCATGACCCATACGCTGGAAGTGGCGCAAATTGGTCGTACCATGGCGCGAGCCCTTTCTTTAAACGAAGACCTGGTAGAAGCCATTGCACTGGGTCATGATTTGGGACATACTCCTTTTGGACACGTGGGAGAGCAGGCTTTGCAAGAAATTTATGGCCATTTCGAGCACAATGAACAAAGTGTTCGCATTGCCGCATGTTTAGAGCGGGACGGGCAAGGGTTGAATCTGACCGAGCAAGTATTAGACGGTATGCTGAACCATTGCGGACATCTGAAAGCCCATACTTTAGAGGGCAGTCTCATTAAGTATGCCGACCGCATTGCTTACCTTTGCCATGACTATGAAGATGCGGAATCTATGGGGCTCATTCACGCAGAAGATATTCCCTCACACATTCGACATCGCATTGGCACCACCCATTCTTCTATGATTACCGCCATGGTGACCGATGTGGTGGACCATTCCATGCAGAATGAAACCGATGGTATCCATATGAGTGAAGACGGGGATCAGATTTTGCTGGATTTTCGAAAATTCATGTTCACCGCCGTATACATGTCAGACAATCTCATTCCTGACAGAAAACGAGGAAATAATGTGGTACAGATGCTGTTCAAGTACTATACCGAAAAAGATGCACAAGGCCAATACTTCGCCGACCGTCTCCCAAAGAAACAACTACGCCTCGCTGGCGGCGATGTACCGCGGGCCGCCGTGGATTATATTTCTGGTCTCACCGATAACTATGCCATCAATTTATTTGAAGACATCTTCGTGCCTCGCTATTGGACATTTAAAAAGCAGTGAGAAGTAGGACAGGTTCCTCAAGTTGCTAAGGCTTCTCAAGTTTCTTAGGTTTCTCGAATGAGATGGTATCGCTAGTGTTTATTGATTTGTTTGAAAAAATTCATATACAAGAGCAGAAACAGATGATTATATTTGTCAGAAGGAGGAAGAACCATGAGAACTTGGGAAGAGTATAAAAATCATGTCAAAGCAGTGAATAAAGAAGAACGGCAGCAGATGGAAGAAATTGAAGAAGTAGCTGATGAAGTATCTTTTGCTTTAAAAAAGAACAGGGATTGGAGAGTAGTCAACGGACGTTGGCTGAAAATGCAGAAATTTGAATGAATGGATGACGCTAGCGTTTATTGGCACATTTGGGAAACCTGAGAACCTTCAGAACCCTAAGAAACCTGTAGCTATTATCAGAAACATACCAGCTAACTCCTATTTCTAATCACTAGTTACAATTGACATTCTTTTCCAAGTAGGTTAAAATGAACGGTAAATATACATTTAAATGTATCGATTCGCACCGCTTGGGTGTGCTGGTTTGAAAAAGGGGTTTGTTATGGATTATCAGCCAAGTTACAAGGAATTTGCCGCTATTTTTAAAGCACTGTCTGATGAAACACGTCTCCGTGTGGTAGACATGCTGTCCTGTCGTGAAATGTCTGCTTGTGATATTTTGTCTAATTTCACACTGTCTCAGTCCACGTTGTCCTATCATATGAAGATTCTCATTGAATCTGGGGTGGTTAATGCTCGCCGCGAAGGCCTGTGGACCAAGTACTCCATCAATGATGATACCTTTAATAAATTGATGGACTTCCTGCCAGAACTGTACAAGCTGAAAGACAAATGCATCTGCCAACAGATCAAGTACTGCAAAGTGGAACCGAAGACCGAAGGAAAAGACGAGTTTGGAAACTAATCCAAGCTGCGAAGCAGCTTGGATAGGGTATTATTAGTGATTCCATTTTTTCATTAGTCATTTAATTGGCTAATCAAATGGTTATTATTCTGCTGATTTTATTTTGATTTAAAACTAAACGAAAACCGCTAGCAACGGGTTATAAATGGTTATAACAATACGAAATCATAACCTTTTATAACCCGCGGCTAGCGGTTTTTAGATTTGTTTTTTATTTGAAATCAGTAGAATAATAACCCTTTGACAGCCACTAGTTAGAAGGGGGATTATTCTGCTGATTCCTTCTGCGAAACATTGTCTGCTGTCGCAAGCGTCAAGGTTATAAAGGTTATACAAAGTTTATGGAAATACCGCTTTCGCATAACCTTTTATACCCTTTTTAACCTTGTCGCTCACGGTTATTGCTCTATGTTAGAAAAAGCAAGCAGCAGAATAATAACCTTTATAAAAGGGGTATTGGGGCGCTTCATAATTTGTGCGCCCCTTCCACCATTTCTAACTTGTCACTTCTAACTTCTCACTGCTTTCCCAAGTGGCTTTCTTCCGCGATAATCTGATAGACCAGCATGCCGGCATCGTACAGGTCCTGTTCTTTCAGGTTTTCCTTATTGGTATGGAAATCGGTCATGCCTACGCCTACGAGAACGGCTGGGAAGCCTTTGGTGCCAAACCAGTTGGCATCACTGCCGCCACCGCTTTTGGCTACTTTCATAGGAACATTCATGGCCTGGCAAGCTCTGGCGAAAAGCTGGAGGGCGGGATCACTTTCTTCAATCAAGAAAGAATCATAGGCTTTTTCTTTCTTAATTTTCAAAGAGCCTTGTGGGAATTTTTTGGCAGCTTCAGTGAAAGCTGTTTCCATCTGGGCCACCAGTGCTTCCAATTTTTCCATATTTCTACTTCTGGCTTCTGCTACCACTTCGCAGTAGTCAGGCACGATATTTCTGGCGGTACCCCCCTGGATGGTACCGATATTGCAGGTGGTTTCTTCATCCATGCGGCCGGTGGGGCAAGCAGCGATGCCGGCAGCAGCCATGGCAATGGCATTGGTGCCTTTTTCTGGTGCCATACCTGCGTGGGCAGCCACACCCTGGCAGATGAAATTCAATTTGTATTCCGAAGGACCTGCATTGTATACCGAGCCGGCAGGGCCATCGGCGTCCAGTACATAGCCGAAATCAATGCCCTGGATATATTTTTCTTCGATACAGCGGGAACCGAAGAGGCCGATTTCTTCCTGTACCGTAAAAATGACTGTGATTTTTCCATGAGGAATGTAGGTCTCTTTCATGAGAGCCAAACCTTCCAGAATGGCGGTGACACCGGCTTTATCATCGCCGCCTAGGATGGTATTTCCTTTGGAACGAAATACGCCGTCTTCCAGCACGGGTTCGATGCCTTTGCAACATTCTACGCAGTCCATATGGCCGGTCAATGCAATGCTGGGAAGTCCTTCTGCGTTGCCGTTGAATACAGCAATCAAATTGCCGCAGTTGCCTCCATTGACGGAACCGTTATTGTCCTCAATCACTTTGGATGCGCCCAGTGCTTTGAGCTTCTTTTTCAAATACTCAAAAACATCTCGCTCGCCTTTGCTAGGAGCATAAATTTTCACTAAATCAGTGAATGTGTCTTTCATGCGCTGTTTGTTAATCATAGGAATCGTTCCTTTCGTAACTGATGATGTTGATATTTTTATTATACCGCAAAAGATATAGTTAGGAGTGAGGAGTTAGGAGTGAGGAGTGTTGGAAGGGGCGCATCAAATTATGTAGCGCCCCAATACCCCTATTTATATAAAATGTTATGTGATAAAAATATAAGAATTCCGCGGCGCTTTCCTATTTTGTGCGCCGCCACCAACATTCCTCATTCCTAATTCCTAATTTCTCATTCCTCATTGCTTTTTTCCAGCCAGAATCCCTTTTGCAATGCCTTTTTGCCAAATTTCGCCTGGATTTCATCCATGGCTTTGGCGGCTTTGCTGCGTTTGTCGTTTTCTTCGGAGAACAGGGAGGCCATGGACATTTCAGGGCCCAAGTTGGAAGCGGTGACGCCGATGAGACGCACCCCTTCGGGGAGTACCAGGTGGGATAGAAGAGAGCGAGCCAGGCGATCGATTGTTTCTTGCAGATTGGTTCCTTCTTCGATGGAAATACTTCGCTGCACCGTGCGGAAGGAAGACAACCGAATTTTGAGAGAAATGGTGCGCGCCAGGAGTTGGTGTTTCCTGAGACGCTGGGCCACTATATCGCTATGAATGGCAATTTCTCTTTCTATATCCCTTCTGTCCGTCAAGTCCGTTTCATAGGTGGATTCATCACCAATGGATTTGATTTGCCGCTTGGCTTGAATCGGCCTAGTATCTAGGCCAAAAGAAAGTTGTTGTAAGAGTGGGCCTTGGTTTCCTAGTAATTTCTGAAGCGCACCGGGCGGGGCTTGCTGGATATCAGAAATCAGATGATAACCGGCGGCGATCAGTTTTTTCTCTGTAACAGTGCCGACGCCCCAGAGGCGACGCACTGGAAGTGGGCCCAAAATGTCCTTTTCTTTTCCGTAGGGAATGATACAGAGTCCATCAGGCTTTTTCATGTCACTGGCCATTTTGGCTAAAAATTTATTGGGCGCAATACCGACAGAAGCGGTGAGATGGACTTTTTCATGGATTTCTTTCTTGATGGCACGACCGATGCTGCCAAGTGTAGGGTATTGGGTTCCCATGCCAGAAATATCCAGAAAGGCTTCATCCAAAGAAATGGGTTCATAGGCGTCAGCATAGTGCAGCATGATTTCATGAATGGCATCGGAGGCCTCTTTGTAAGCGTCAAAACGAGGATGGACAAAGATGCCCTGGGGGCACAATTCCTTGGCCTTGACTGCTGGCATGGCAGAGTGGACGCCGTACTTTCTGGCTTCATAAGAAGCAGTGGCAACCACGCCCCGGCGGCTCTCACCACCGACGATGACAGGAAGTCCCTTCCATTCCGGATGGTCCCTTTGCTCTACCGAAGCAAAGAACGCATCCATGTCGACATGCATGATCCAACGACGCATGATGTTCACCTCACTTTTGGATTGAGTTAGTAGGTATGATTTCGCAGGAGATTACAGGTTGCTCAGGTTCTTCGAATGAGCCCATAGACGCTAGCATTATTAGCTCATTCGAGAAACATGAGAAACCTGAGTAACCTTTGCAACAGTAGAAATCATCACATATTTCGCTTAACTTAATAGCATTGCCCTTTATAACGTAATGCGTAATGCGAAGTGAGTAATGATGGCCGGCGAGCACGTCGAATGGCTCTTATGGATTTTGTTTCTTATGCTACGTAGTCCGTTTCCATATGCTCGCCGAAATAAATGTATCTTTTATTTCTTTCATCATAGTAGGAACCATGTGCTCTGTCAAACTTTGACAGTCGGGAAAATAAAAGATAAGATACATATAATAAAGTAATATTGTTAAGTTAAGGATTGGCGTTGGTAGGTATGATTCCGCTAGTGGTGACAGGTTGCTCAAGTTTCTCAGGCTTCTAAGGCTTCTCAGGTTCTCCGAATGTGCCGATAGACGCTAGCGTCATTAGCTCATTCGAGAAACGTGAGAAACCTGAGTAACCTTTGCATCCGCAGAAATCATCGCATATTTCTCTTAACTTAACGGCATTGCCTTCCACCATTACACATTGTTCACAAAAGGAGGTTACAATGAAATCACTAGTACTTTGGAGTTCCCGTACGGGAAATACGAAAGCGGTGGCAGAAGCGATTTATGAAGCACTGCCGGGAGAAAAGGATATCATGGAAGAGGGCCGACAGGGAAAGGACCTTTCTTCTTATGATTTGATTTTTGTGGGATTTTGGGGATATCGCAGAGGAGCTGATCCGGTAGCACAAACCACTTTGTCTTCTTTAGAACATCAGAATGTGGCAATCTTTGCTACCGCTGGAACCTATCCAGATTCAGAACCGGCGAAGATGTACCTGGCCAATGCAGCGGCACTGTTGCCCGCTAGTAGCACTTGCGTAGGTACCTTCATTTGCCAGGGCCGGGTGAATTCCTTCCATCAGAAGAAAATCCAGGGCCTTCCACAAGAAACAGCCCATACCATGGATCCGACCCGCTTGGCCAGGTTGGAAGAAGCAGAAAAACATCCCAATGAATCAGATTTCGCTGCAGCTCGTCAGTGGGCCCTTTCTATGGTAGAAAAGGTGAATAGAAAGTAAAGAATACGGGGTTCTCAGGGTTCTCAGGGTTCTCAGGGTTCTCAGGGTTCTCAGGGTTCTCA
>SAMEA104315429__coassemble_694_pt1 | contig 21414 bp, 19 predicted proteins | sample SAMEA104315429__metabat2_low_PE_029 | metagenome-assembled genome bin SAMEA104315429 (sample SAMEA104315429) | gut metagenome | biome: Monkey gut; feature: monkey-associated habitat; material: faeces | place: China | collected 2013 | reverse complement strand
AGGAGTGAGGAATTAGGAGTGAGGAGTGGTGGAAGGGGCGCATCAAATTATATAGCGCCCCAATACCCCTTATATAGTAAAGGTTATTATTCTACTGACTTTTTCTAAGAACAAATTTCTGCTACTGCAAGCAACAAGGTTAAAAAGGTTATAAAAGGTTATGCGAAAACAGTATTGACATAACCCTTATAACCTTGACTTTGACGATAGCAGAAAATATTTCGCAGAAGACATCAGCAAAATAATAAGCTTTACCGTTAGGGGTCACGTGAAACTTGCCTCTATCTATTTTCGAATTTCGGCGAGCTATATAAAAAGGCATCTAGCTATGTATGCCAATTGGTATAAGAGCAATGCGAGAGCTCGCCGCCTTCACTCCTCATTCCTAACTCCTCATTCCTAACTCCTCATTCCTCACTCCTCACTTTATACGCTGGCGTTATAATCGCTAGTGTCTCTATGTATTCATACCCAAAGAAAGGAAGATACATATGGCATACGTACCGATTGTGGTAGAACAGACCGCTCGGGGAGAGCGTTCTTACGATATTTATTCTCGTCTGCTGAAAGACAGAATTATATTTCTGGACGGCCAGATTGAAGACCATATGGCCAATGTGATCATCGCCCAGCTGCTTTTCCTGGAAGCAGAAGATCCGTCCAAAGATATTCATCTCTATATCAATAGCCCTGGCGGCGTTGTCACCGCAGGGCTGGCAATTTATGACACCATGCAGTACATCAAACCGGATGTATCCACCATCTGCATTGGTTCCTGCGCTTCCATGGCAGCGGTGCTCTTGACTGCCGGCGCTGCTGGCAAGCGCTATGCCCTGCCTCATGCCAACGTGATGATTCACCAGCCATTGGGCGGCGTACAGGGACAGGCTACAGAAATTGAAATTCATGCCAGAGAAATTCTTCGCCTCCGGGAAGAACTGAACGGCATCCTGGCCCATCACAGCGGCCAGTCTCTGGAAACCATCCAGCATGACACAGAAAGAGACAATTTCATGACCGCCCAGATGGCCAAAGACTATGGCCTCATCGACCATATTCTGACTAGAAATGAACTGGCTGCGCTGAAGAAATAATAATGCTCACCGTTAGTCACTCTCTTTTGATCAAGAGGGGGACTCGTGACTGGTGACTAGTGACTGGAATGGGGGAATCCCTAGTCTCTAGTCCCTAGTCACGAGTCACCAGTCACCAGTCACTTTTAATTCAAAGAAATTTGCTCAAATATTCAAATATAAAAAAGGAGGTTTCCTGTGAATCGCAAAAATGAAGGTACTCCGGTATGCAGCTTCTGCGGCCGCTCCGGTGATGAAGTAGACAAATTGATTGCCGGCCCTGGGGTGTACATTTGCAACGAATGTATCGAAGTGTGCCAGAACATTCTTCACCAGGAAATGGAAGAAGATAAGAAAAAGAAAAAACTGCCTAAGGTGAAGTTGTTCGCTCCTGAAGAAATTAAGAAATACATGGACCAGTACGTCATTGGTCAGGATGATGCGAAAATCGCATTGGCTGTGGCCGTGTACAACCATTACAAGCGGATCCAGTACCAGGGCGGCACTGATGACGTGGAACTGCAGAAATCCAATATCGTCATGTTAGGACCTACCGGTAGCGGCAAGACCCTTTTGGCTCAGACATTGGCTCGTTTCCTGGATGTGCCATTTGCTATTTCCGATGCCACCACACTGACCGAAGCCGGTTACGTAGGGGAAGACGTAGAAAATATTCTGCTCCGTCTCATCCAGGCCGCTGACTATGATATCGATAAAGCGGAACGAGGCATTGTTTACATCGATGAAATCGATAAAATCGCCCGTAAGACAGAAAACGTATCCATCACCCGCGACGTATCCGGTGAAGGGGTACAGCAGGCCCTGCTGAAAATTCTGGAAGGCACCGTAGCCAGCGTTCCACCCCAGGGCGGACGGAAACATCCGAACCAGGAAATGCTGCGCATTGACACCAGCAACATTCTCTTCATCTGCGGCGGCGCTTTTGCCGGCATTGATAAAGTCATCGACAGCCGTCTCACCAAGAGCGTCATGGGTTTCGGCGCCGATATCGAACGGAAAGAAGACAAAGACATGAAGGACCTTTTGAGCCAGGTACAGCCAGAAGACCTTCTGAAATTTGGCCTCATTCCGGAATTCATCGGCCGACTCCCAGTGATCGTGAACCTGCAGCCACTGGACGAAGAAGCCCTGGTTCGCATTCTCACAGAACCGAAAAATGCCCTGGTGAAACAGTACCAGAAACTGCTGGCTATGGACCATGTGGAACTGGTCTTTGAAGACAAAGCCATCCGCGCTATTGCTCGCCAGGCCATTGAAAGAAATACCGGCGCCAGAGGCCTTCGCGCCATCATCGAAAAAATCATGCAGAAAGTGATGTACGAAATCCCAAGCATGAAAGACGTCACCAAATGCACCGTGACCGAAGACGTGGTATTGAACCACTCCCAGCCAGTGCTGGAAAGAAACTAATTCTGCTCGACTTGAGCGGTATCATCTCCTTGAGCGGTATCATCTCATAGAGGTGGTACCGCTCTTTTTATAGTGAGGAATTAGGAGTGAGGAGTGGCGGCGGCGAGCTCTCGTATTGCTCTTATACCGATTGGCATACATAGCTAGATACCTTTTTATATGGCTCGCCGAAAATGATTACCGATACCATCATATCTCATGGAAGACAATATATGGAAAGGTTATTATTTTGCTGCATTCTCTATCTAACATGGAACAATTATGGCAAGTGACGAGGTTAAAAGGGTTATAAAAAGGTTATGGGGATACCGTTTTCTCATAACCTTTTATAACCTTATTAACCCTGGCTCTTACGATAGCAGGAAATGTTTTACAAAAGAAATCAGTAGAATAATAACCTTTATGAAGAGGGGTATTGGGGTGCTATATGAATTGTGCGCCCCTTCCACCACTCCTCACTCCTAATTCCTCACTCCTCACTATTTCTTGCTCCCCAGGGCCTAGCTACTAATCCCTAGTTACTATTCTAGGCATTCATGCTATAATAATAGTATTATGGAGGAACTATATATGAATGAAATTACAACCAATAACCAGCCTCTCACGTTGCCTCTGGTAGCGCTGAGAGATGTTGTCATTTATCCGAAAATGACAGTCAGCTTAGATATAGGCCGCAAGGAATCCATTGCGGCTGTGCGCCAGGCCATGAAAAGCGATCGATACATGGTGGGCGTCATGCAGAAGGATCCAAATGTTTCCGAACCCAGAGAAGATACCCTCTATCGCGTAGGCACGGTGCTGAAGATTGAACAGATGCTGCAGCTGCCGGGCGGTCTCATTCGCGTACTGGTGGAAGGGATTTCCCGTGTGTATTTGAAAAATATTCGCCCAGAAGGGGCCTATTTCCTGACCGACGTGGATGATGCAGAAGAAATTCCACCGGTGGATTCCCTGAAAGGCGAAGCCTATCGCCGTACCATTCTGCGGACGTTCTTTGATTGGCTGAGAAATACGAAACAGGGCTTGCCGGATGAACAGATGGATCGGTTGAAGAAAATCGAAGACCCAGGCGAAACGGCTGATTTCATTGCAGGTCAGCTGATGATTGTGCCGCGGAAACGGCAGGCACTTTTAGAAAATGTGGACGTGATGGAACGTCTCGTGGACGTGCAGAATTGCCTGAATCAGGAAATTGCCATTGGCCAGCTGGAAAATGAAATCAATGGAGAAGCCCGGAAGAAGATGGAAAAAGAACAGCAGGACTACTACTTGCGTTCCAAAATCAAAGCCATCCATGAAAAATTGGGCGATGCCTCCAGCCAGGACGAAGAAGCAGAAGAATACCGGAAGAAACTGCAAGAAGCAGCCATTCCGGAAGAATACAAAGAAAAGCTGAAGAAAGAAATCGACCACTTGGCTGCTATGCCGCCAATGATGGCAGAAACTGCTGTATCCAGAAATTACCTGGATTGGGTATTCGGCTTGCCGTGGGACAAAGAAAGCGAAGACGTACTGGATTTGAAACACGCCAGAGACGTGCTGGATGCGGATCACTACGGTTTGGAAAAAATCAAAGAACGCATCTTGGAATACTTAGCTATCCGCGTTCTGGCTCCTGATGCCAAAGCACCGATTATTTGCTTCGTAGGACCGCCAGGGGTAGGCAAAACTTCTCTGGCCCAGTCCATCGCTCGCTCTATGGGCCGGAAATTTGCTCGTATTTCCTTGGGCGGCGTCCATGATGAAGCAGAAATCCGCGGCCATCGCCGGACCTACATTGCAGCTATGCCGGGCCGTTTCATCGAAGCCATCAACCAGGCCAAGACAAGAAATCCGCTGATTCTGCTGGACGAAATCGACAAAGTTTGCGCCGACTTCCGCGGTGACCCGGCGTCTGCTCTCCTAGAAGCCCTGGACCCGGAACAGAACAAAGCTTTCCACGACAACTACATCGATATTCCTTTCGATCTGTCGAAGGTATTCTTCCTCTGCACCGCCAACTCGGTATCTACCATTCCGGCGGCTCTCTTAGACCGTATGGAACTGATCGAACTGACCGGTTACACCGAAGAAGAAAAAGTGGAAATCGCCAAGAAATATCTCATTCCTCGCCAGAGAGAACGGAATGGCCTGAAAGCGAAAGACATCACCTTTACCCCGGCCCTGATTCGGAAAATCATCCGCAGCTACACCAGAGAAGCGGGGGTCAGAAACCTGGAACGCACCATTGGTTCCCTGTGTCGCAAAGTAGGAAAGAAAATCGTTCTCCAAGACGACACCTTACCGAAACTGATCGCCACTACCTTGGAAAAATACTTGGGCCCAGTGAAATTCCTGCCCATGGCAGACGAACACGAAGACACTGTGGGGCGCGTCACCGGCCTCGCCTGGACTGCCGTAGGCGGCGAAGTACTGGACACCGAAGTGGTCACCATCAAAGGCAAAGGCCATCTGATCCTCACCGGCCAGCTGGGAGACGTGATGAAAGAATCGGCGGAAACCGCTTACACCTATATCCGAAGCAAGGCCAAAGAACTGGGCCTTCCGGAAGATTTCTATGAAAATATCGATACCCATATCCATCTCCCCGAAGGGGCAGTTCCAAAAGACGGCCCGTCCGCAGGCATCACCATGGCCACCGCCATGGCCAGTGCCTACACAGGACGAAAAGTCAGAAGCGATACCGCTATGACCGGCGAAATCACCCTCACCGGCGAAGTCCTCCCCATTGGCGGCCTAAAAGAAAAAGTCCTAGCTGCTAGCCAATTCGGCATCAAACAAATCCTTCTCCCAGTGAAAAACAAACGAGACCTGGACGAAATCCCGAAATCCGTCAGAGACAAACTCCACTTCGTGTGCGTGAAAAATGTGGATGAAGTGCTGGAACACGCGCTGGTGAAGTAAAGGCTGGATAGAGTCATTTCATAGGGTACCTTTTGGTAGAAGTTAGGAGTGAGGAATTAGGAGTGAGGAGTGGAGGAAGGGGCGCACAATTCATAAAGCGCCCCAATACCCCTCTTTATAGAAGATGCGAAAATCTGCGAGCCATATAGATTGGACTGCAATGAGATGAATAGATAGAGGGATAAGAGCAATTCGACGAGGCTCGCTGCCACCACTCCTCATTCCTCACTCCTAACTCCTCACTATTTCAAAACAAATTCATGCATATGACTATAAAGTATTAGGAGCGGAACAATGGCTGAAATCAAAGATATCGCAAAATTTCATATATTTTCCTCCGCCTACTTTGCCTCTGCGGTGAATAAGAACCAGTATGTCACCGACGGCAGAAAGGAAATCGCCTTTATTGGGCGGTCCAATGTAGGCAAATCATCACTGATCAATTCCCTGTGCGGTAGAAGAAAGCTGGCCTACGTGAGCCGCGAACCGGGGAAAACTAGAACCATCAACTACTACGCCATCCAATCTCGTCGCACCGTGGACGAAGTGGAACAGCGGCAAGATTGGTACCTGGTGGACCTTCCAGGCTACGGCTTTGCAAAAACCAGCCAGGAAAACAAAGACAACTGGTCTGCGTTCATTGACGAATACATGCGGAAATCCCCGGGCCTCACTATGATTGGTCTCCTGGTGGACCTGCGCCATCCGGGTCTTCCTATCGATAAGAAAGCTTACGACTGGCTCAAAGCAGTAGCCCCGGACCTTCTCATTATCGGCACCAAAGGGGACAAACTGAGCCGCAACGAACTTCACAAAAACCTGGCCCAGCTGAAAAAACTCTTCCCCACCGCACATGCACCCATTGCTTACTCCTCGCTGACAGGAGAAGGAAGGGAAGCACTCTTGGCTATCATAGAGAATCAGATTTGCGAGTAAAAGGAATTAGGTGACTGATGACTGGTGACTCGTGACTAGTAGCCTTTCCTAGTCACGAGTCACCAGTCACCTATAGGAGAAAGCCATGAATAGAATTGTTGCTATAACCGTATTTATTGCCGCTTTCGCAGCGAATGCGTCAGCCTACAATTGGTACGCTCCCAATTCCTTTGACACCGTGAAGAAGGACTCCTGGGACTACAAAGCGGTGTACACCCTTTGCGAAGAAGGAAAAGCACCGGACTACACCACCAGTTTCTTTTCCAAAGAACTGACCCGCTATGAAATCGCCAGCGTGATCAAGAACGTACTGGATAACCAGAAAGATACTCCAGCAGATGAAAATCTGGCGAAACTGAAAAAAGAATATAGCCGCGAACTGGAAGCCCTGGGTTACAAAGAGCCGAAAAAGAAAGGCAGCAACGTGAAGCCTATTTTTGAAATATCCGGCGACACTAGGGTTCGCTACAACTCCGATAGCGAAGTCGATGCCCGCGCTAGAGTAAATACCAAATGGCACATCGGGAAAAACACCGACGTAGCCATTGGCGGAAAAGCGGAAACGAAATAATTCTGATGTAAGAAAAGCCGTTCAGAGACACTTTGTCTTTGAACGGCGCTTTTTTAGTTAGAAGTTAGAAGTGGGAAGTTAGAAAAGGTTATTATTCTGCAGATTTCTTCTGTGAAATATTTTTTGTTACCGCCAGCGACAAGGTTAAAAGGGTTATAAAAGGTTATGAGGAAACGGCATTCTCATAACCTTTTATAACCTTTTTAACCCTATCACTGGCTTTTGCTATTCTATGTTAGAAATGGTGTGAAGCAGAATCATAACCTTTCTGCATATCGTTTCATGAGAAACATGACTCTATCGATTTGTAAATTTTGGCGAGCTTTATAAAAAGGAAACATAGTACTGACATGAATCGGTATAAGAGCAATGCGAGGGCTCGCCGGCCATCACTTCTCACTCCTAATTCCTAACTCCTCACTGTCGTTTGCAAAGCAAATGACAAAAAATCCGCACACGAAGAAGAGGTAAGGTACAGACTATGCAATCTCGTCTGTCGTTACATGTTTCTTCGGTGCGGTTTTTCGTTTTCTTGTCCGAGTCAACCCCTTGAAGGGGAATCGCATATATTTTATTGTACAAGGAAGAAAATCGTTTTCTATTTTCTTCACCTCTGGACGGGAGTTGTACCTCCCGGCGCGCTTATGGTATTCACCATCGGTAAGCGAACTGCAGCGTACACTGTCCTGTGTATTTTTATGGGATCCCTCCACAGGGGCTTCCGCTTCGCCTATCAATAATATAGCATATCTTGTTTTGCGATGCTAGAGAACGCCAGAATAAAATTTACTCATTTTAATATAATATTTCTAATAATCAAAATGAAATTGTTATAATCTAGGTGACTGGTGACTGGTGACTGGTGACTGGTGACTGGTGACTGGTCATTAATTCATCTTTTAACTGGTAAGAAAATGGATTATCGATTGTTGCTGGTTGTTAGTTGTTGGTTGTTTGGCCCCAACAACTAGCAACTAGCAAATAACAACATTTTGTCCTAATCCCCAATCCCTAGTCACCAGTCACCACCATCCTTTTCAATTCCAAATATCGATCTGTATAGTACGGTCTCAGTTGGGATTCTCTTAGGTCGTAGCCGTAGGGGCGGCGGCTCATGGCTAGGATGGGCGGGGTTTGGATTCGTTTGGCTACGGAGAAGCCGGAGAAGAGATTCCACCATTTTTCTAGATCGGACAGGAAGTCGGAAGCGGTGGGGAAAATGTCCGATACTTTGACGGGGCAGCCCAGGTGGGTTTCCAGTGTGCCTTCCATATACCAGGTAAGGATGTCTTCCGGTGTATTTCTTTGCCAGGGCTCTACGAAACTTTTCAGTAGGTAGTCATGGTATTCGTAAATGAGGGGGTCTCCCAGTCCTTTGGTGACGTCTTGTTTTTCGGACAGTTCCGCACTGGGTTTGACCGTGAAAATGCCTTCGGGAATCACGTCTTTGCCGTACCACTGATTGAGTTTTCGCCCCAGGTCGTACATCTGGTATTTCCATAAATCGGCGGTGGCAGCCAGAGCACCGGCCAGGTCGCCGTAGAGGGTACCGTAGCCTACGGTGGTTTCTGTTTTGTTGGCGTTGCAGGTGAAGATGCCTCCGAAGGCAGCGGAGAGGGCGGCCAGGATGCGGCTGCTGCGGTCCCGGGCTTGCATGTTTTCTTTCATGAAGCCAGTGAGGTGGATTTGTCCTTGTCCGTTGGGGGTCAGGGAGAGGCCTTCTAAGGCAGAAGCGGTATCATCGATGAAATCACCGATGGGAATGGTGAGATAGGGAGAGCCTAGGTTATCTGCCAGCTCTCTTGCCAGGTCTTTGGTCATCTGGCTGTTGAATTTCGTGGGGGTATTCACCAGAAGTAGGTGGTCTGCTGGCAGAACGGATCGATAGAGGGCGGCATTCACTGCGGAGTCGATGCCACCAGAAACGCCGATGACCACTTTGGAAACGCCGATGGCTTCCAAAAATTTCTTGATGCCATAGCGCATGGCCGGAAGGAGCATGTCGCCTTCGTAGGGCGCCATAGCGGTGGCAGCAGAGAGATTTTTATTTTCTTTGGTGAAATAAAAGGTACTGCGAGGCGTGCTATAAGGGGCGGCTTCTGCAATGAGGCGGCCTTCTTGGTTATAGGCAGCGGTCATGCCATCGAAGGTGTAGCAGGTTTTGCCATTGTTCTGCAAGCCTCGGTGATTCACATAAATCATTGGGCAGTGCAGTTTCGATAGGGCAGCGGACAGCATGCGGTGTCGTTTTTCATTTTTTCCTAAGGTGAAAGGTGATGCGGAGAGATTAAAAAAGAGATCACAGTGTTTGTCTCCTAAGATTTGCATGGGGGAGATGTTATAATTTTCATCCCAGCTGTCTTCGCAAAGAAGGAGGCCGGCCCGGATAGGTTCTCCCTGGATAGAAAGGATGCAGGGCGCGATTTCTTTTTCTGGCGTGCTTCCTACTTCTCTGGCGTAGGAAATAAGAGACGTGAAATAGCGCCGGTCATCGAAACAACGATAGTTGGGCAGCAAGGTTTTGATGACGTAAGGACGGTGGGTACCTTCTGGTGCAATTAAATGTCCCTTTTGAGCGGCAAAGGCGGCGTTGTATTTCCTCGGCCGGCCATCGTCATTGGTTTTCGTCCAGTCTATGGCAACATTGCCCCAAAGAATGGTGAGTCCCTGAGCAGCTTCGGTAATTTTCTGATTGTATCTTTCTGCTTCTCGAAGGAAAGCATTCTGGTCCCATAAATCGCCGATAAGGTAACCGGTGAGGCACATTTCTGGCAAAACCAAAAGGTCCATGGCTTCTTCTTTGGCCAGTTTGATTTCTGCTTCTATTTGTTTCCAGTTGTCCCGGATCTGTCCTGGCTGGATATCCAGTTGAGCGGTACGAATTTTTATCATAGTCTTTTGTCCTTTTGTGTAAGTTGGGAAGATTACTAAGAAGTTAGAAGTGAGGAATTAGGAGTGAGGAGTGGTGGTAGCGGCCCACAAGTTATATAGGGCCGCAATCTTATAAATTAATTGATATGAGCTACTAATCCCTAAGGCCTAATCCCTCGTGCTGTTTTATTATCATTTTACAAAACCATTATACCTATGTAAATGCAGGAATTGTGATTTTGGTATATAATTAAATTGTATAGTATGTGTGTTTGTAAAAAGATAGATAAATACGAAGAAAATTAAACCTTTAACTGGGGATGAAATGAGAAATACCCCACAAAATACCCCAATAAAATATTTTTACCCCATAAAGGACAGAACCAGGAAGGCGGGAAGCATGGAAACATGCCCCGTCTTTTTACGTGCTGGACGTGGTAGGCGTTCGGATCCGTGCCACTGATAGACTGGAAACCAGGCCGCCAGGGAAAGCGAAATAAAAAGCCGTCAACGTGTTAAGCGTCAACGGCTTTTATTTTTATCTGACTAGCAGAAAAAACTTTGAACTCGTGAGTTATTGTAGCAGCCTATTAGATACCAGTCAAGAACCGCCGGAAATAGTCACAATAGATTAGGGCTATAACTCTTGTGACTATTTACCAGGGACTAGAACCAGCACGCCGGGCGGTATGATCTGACATAGAAAAAGACGGACCCGGCCGAGGATCCGTCTCTTTCTATCTTTTTCAAAAAAGTAGGCTAATAAAATTATAGCTCCGTATCTTAAACCATGCAAGCGGCGGTATAGTAGCCATTACACCGGGGAAGAAGTCTCCGGCGGTGATTTGGTCTAATATGTGTTGCATTCAACCAGGGTGTATATCGAGCTATCGTTGTAGGGTAAAGGAAGCGGCAATATTTCCGGGAATGTACCGGAAAGGCTAACTGGGGGCATACCATCGATAATAGCCGATAATACCTCATTTTTAGTATCTAATGTATAGACCCGACTATCACAACTAGAGGAAAAATCTAATAAGTCATGGAACATCCTTAATATAGTACGGCCCCGGCTATCTTCTACAATTATTTCTTGACCATGTTTCAAAGAGAAAAGTTTATGAGTACCTTTTTTATAGTATGAAAAATCGTTATCGGCAAAATAACTACACTTCTTAGGCATTATAGAAAGGTTTACCCCTAGCCATTCGATTTCATCTTGAGGATCACCGGTTAGAATTGGAGTTATTTTGATATCGGAAACATAAGACAATGCGATGAATAATTTTCCTAAGTCTTTTATAGTGTACCCAGGCTGGGCGGCATTATTGATAGTTGTTGTTTTTGGCCCCTTCCCCAATATTAACCAGTCAAGAGAAATATTAAATTCATTAGCTAGCTTTTTTAATGGGGAAATACTCGGCCCCTTGCTTTTCCAAGTACTGATAGTGTTCTGATTGACATTGAAATATGCGGCTATATCATCTTGTATTATTTTGGCCCCAGGTTGCACCTTAAATACATATTCTCGCAACACGTCAAGCATGCGGGCATAGATAGGATCTAGCGGCTTTTTAGCTGCTGCCATAATTCAACACCTCTTGTCTTTATCCAAAATATCAAGAAAATTGATATCTTTATCATCATTCTTGATTTGATTATCAAATTCGACTTCGACTAGGCTAATTATAGCACCGTTAAGAAATGCCCAGCAACTAGCAAACAAGGGCGAATTTGAAACAGAAAGGACAAAAGAAAATGAATAGTGCATACGCAGGAAAAAGACTTTTGACACAACGTGAATTTTGTGAGTATACCGGGTTAGGCAGAACGAAGGGAAATGAATGGGCCCGTGAAATCGGGGCGATCACCCACGTGGGCCGCCGTGTATTGTTTGATCGATTCACTATTGATCGGGCTATTGATGAATCGAAAAAGCATGAAGAATAGGACCGGCGGCCGTTATGATAGAGGAATATTTAAAGGAACATGGGGCGATCGGTTCGGATAACGCTATACCAGCGGGAACCATCGCAAAAGATTTAGGCGTACAACGTGAAGCGGTTGTGAAGCAAGTAGGCATAGAACGCCGCAAAGGTTCCTTGATTTGTGCGTGCAATACGGGCTATGGTGGTTATTTTTGGCCCGGTGATATTACGGACATTATCACGCAAAGGGACCGGCTAGAGCATGAAGTCAATAGCCGTTTGGAAACATTGAAGCCGTTTCAATGTGAGGTTCAAGCCTTCGAATTAGCAGAGAAAGAAGAAAAGGGCGGTGTAGATTTTGAAGAATTGTCTGATTGAAGAATTGAAGCGTTATGATCGCTGGGTATGCTGGAAAGCTGCTCCGGGAAAAGATGGACGAATGACCAAAGTTCCTTATGAAGCAGTACCCGCCGGAGCTAGATGGGCCAAAAGCAATGATCAGAAATCATGGAGACCATACGAAACGGCCGCCAGCGTGGCGAAAACTGCAGGTTTTAATGGCGTAGGGTTCGTGTTGGGTGCTGATTTGCCTTATACCTGTATTGATCTAGATCACTGCGTGAACCGGGAAACAGGGGAAATGAAAGAACCAGCCGCCACCATTGTGACTATGATCCGGGAAGCTGGCGGGACCTATATGGAGTATTCCCCATCTAATACCGGCTTGCATATTTGGCTTCGTGGCGAATTGCCAGCGGATAAAAAAGGCGGAATCAAACGCAGTGAAATAGGCGTGGAGCTTTACCAGGCGGGGCGATACATCACCATAACTGGGGAACCGCTGGACAATGTACCTATAGCAGATATGCAAAGCGTACTTGATGAAATTATCAATACCTATGGTGGGCTGAAAGAAAAGCAGCCAGGACCGGCGGCCCCTTCTACCCATGAAATAGTCACAAGGAAGAAGCAGAAGAACCAGGCATCCACTCCGGCGGCGTTTGACGATGATTTCTTGTATGAAAGAATGTTATCTAGTGGCGACACGGATCTTATAACCCTTTTAACCGTAGGCGATTTTAGAATAAAACCATATCCCAGTCATAGTGAAGCGGTGTATAAGGTACTAAGTTCTTTAGCATGGTGGACGAATGGCAATACTTCGCAAATGAAGCGGCTTTTCTTGCGTGCTGCTATTTATCAGACCTATGATGGAGACAAGCACAACATAGAAAAGAATTTGAATACTAGCGTAAACAATATGATTAGTGACTGGGAAGCAGGTGGGCGGAAACATTACGATCCGAAAAACGGGATCACCCTTCCTGCGTCTAATAATACGCAACCAGGGAGCCAGGAAGAAAGCCCCGCCGGAGAGTTACCTTTACACCTTGAGGACTGGACAGACGAAGCCCAGGCGAAGCGGATCGTGACACATTACGGCAATGTTCTAAAGTATTGTGATAAATGGCATAGTTGGACACGGTTCAATGGTATGCAATGGGAACTAATTTCACAGGAACAAGCGTATATTTTCGCCAATAAAATGACGGACCGTATAGCAAAGGCCATTTTACATGAAAAAAGAACGATAGAAAATGCATTGTTTAACCTAACCCAAGGCCGGACTACAGAAGATATAGACAAATCTGAATTGGCCGAAAAACAGAAGCAAATAAAACTTCTTGATAAGGCATACAGTAAAACTATATCTAGTAAAAACACCCCGGCTATAGAGAAAGTTATGAAACAGGTTAAAGGGCTAACTACTTGTGAACCGGAAGACTTTGACCGGATCCCGTATATATTAAATTGTACAAATGGAACTCTTGACTTAACAACGGGCATACTATACCCACACAAGCCGGAGCAAATGCTAATGAAAAATACAAAAGTGGCGTATATGGGGAAATACCATTCTTCTTTATGGCTAGATACCATAGCGGCAATTTTACCGGATCCAGCAACAAGGGAATATTTGCAAAAGGCTTTTGGCTCGGCCCTTGCGGGGGAACCGGTAGAAGATCAATTCTTCTATTTACAAGGAAGGGCCGGAAATGGAAAAACCACGGTGCTTAATGCGGTAAAAGCCGCATTTGGAACATATGCAGAATCAATTCCCCAAGATGTTATTACCACAACAAAGAGAGCCTTTAAAGAAAGCGGAAACCAAGCCACGCCTTATATTGCAGAATTGCGGGGGTGTAGAATTGCAATTTCTAATGAAGTTGAAAAAGGCTACTATCTTAAAATGTCACTTGTAAAATCATTGAGTGGTGGAAACGAAATAAAAGCACGACAGTTATATTCTAAGGCTATCGACATTAAACCGACATACACCTTATTTTTTGACGCAAACGACGATCCGCCGCTGCAGGATGGTACAAGCGAAGCAATAAAGCGTAGACTTCGAAAAATAGTTTTTCCCGTTCATTTCACTGATACGGCCGGAAATAAGGACCGGAATAGGAAAAAAGCATTTGCCAAGGGGGAACCACTAGAGGACGTATTGACTTGGCTTGTTGAAGGCTATCAAAAATATAAAAAGGACGGCTTAGAAACGCCGCCCGCCGTTAAGGAAGCAACCGAGAAATATTTCTATAAAATGGACAATGTACAAAAGTTTATTGACGCTTGTTGTGTAGTTGGACAAGGCCGGCGTATTGCTCGTGCTGCTTTCGGAACGCATTTCCGGGATTACTGTATTTTTAATGACTATGATCCCGGTTCGAAACAAGCCGCTTATGAGACTGTAGAAAATAAACTATTGGAGCATTTCGGAAATAGTCACAAGGTCTATAAAAGGAACAACGGAATAATATATTTTAATGGCATTAGTTTGAAAAATGTTCCTATTCAGTAGTGATAGGGGCAAAAGGGCAAAAAATACCCCCATCCCAGTATTTTTTTCTATATATGTTTTTTTATGCTCTTATAGCATTTATATGAAACTATATAAAAACTGCCCTTTTGCCCCTAGAATCATACAAATTGTTTCTTATTGTGCCTATCATGAAAACAAATGAACGTAAAAGGAAGGTGCAAGCATGAATGAAATAGAAAACTTCCTAGAGAAGGCAAGCCACGCACGGGAAGAGCTGGAAGAAATGCGGTTAGAATTGGAAGCCAGGGAAAAGGATCCGAGCGGTTTGAAGGCCGTCCAATATGACCAGCCCCACGTCTCCGGCGGGGAATTGCATGATCTTTCATATAACCTTGTGAAGAAGGAAGAAGCCGAGGAAGCATATAAAAGGCGATGGAGTCAGCGACTAACCTATATTATGGCATGTAGCAGTGCTATTTATAAAATTGCCTGTTTGCTACCTAAAGAGAATCTATTATCTGTGGTTATATTGCTTGTGTACGGGTGCAAACATATCCCTATAGAGGAATTAGGGGAGAAGTTGCTAGTTAGTAGGGCGGAGGGGTTCAAGCTACACCGGCAAGCCATACGGGAATTAACCAGCAAGCATTATATAGAGGTACGGGCGATCATGGCCCAGGTGAACCAGTTTACAAAAGGGGAGGGGGACCCCTAAAAAGTTTTAGGGGCCTTCGAGTGGACCGCTCACTGGCGTAATATTTCGGGGAAATTCCTTTTATCAACTCTGAAATTTTTAGTAGGTTTACAATAAATATACAAAGGTTGACAATTAAGAAAGGGGTACATGAATTGGACGCATACGAAAAACACATTAGAACCGATAAAGATGTACAACGCTATATCAAGGGGGTTATGGCAAATGATCCGGAATACCAGGCCATAGCGAAACGAGCCAATGCGAAACAACGGAAACGTCTAGAAGCCGTATACCGGCTGGGCGTTATTTCGGGATTAGAATGTAAATTCATGATTGACGCTATTAGAGAAGATGATTTATATTGTATAACCTTGTGACTATTTCCCCGGGCAAAAGAAAAGGCCCGGCATGCGGGCGAGCATACCAGGCAGAGCGGCCGGAATGATAGCAAGATCACTGCGGTTATTAGCATTATAGCATGACCGGTGGGACGTGAAAAGGTTCGGATCTGAAGGGGTATAGATGGGGTATAGATAACACCGAAGATTTAAACAAAAATATTTCTATAGCGGGCAATTATCACCAGGTGATAATTTAGGTATCAAATTTTCGAGAGTCAATTTTCAAAAATGACAAAAATAGACATCAAAATATATCTAAAAACATCAAAATTACCTGTTTAATTCCGCCGGAAATTAGCACCTACTACTATAGACCGCAGGACCATTTCGGAGCTATGGTGTATACAGTTGTTATACATCAATAGCAGAAAGGGGCGGTGATATATGATTGAGAGTATAACACAAGTACAAGGTATGAAGCGGGTTAGGAAATGGGCGGCGGCGTCCCATGCACTTCTACCAAAGGAAGCGGCAAACATTCCCCCGCTAGGAATAGACGCCGTGTATTGCTTAACCGGTTATCATGAAGCGGTTCATGAAGAAATGCATATGGATAACTTGTATAGCATTATTCAGACGGCGTATAAATTGGGCGTGCTGGCGGGACGCCAGGCAGAAAAGAAAGGGCGGTAGGTTATGGACCAAGGCAAAATACCAACACTGAAAGCCATAGCGGAAACCATTCCAGGCTTTCCAGGAAGTAAAGGGGCATTATTGAAAGCACAAGATTTGGAATTTCCCGAAGGATATTGCATGGACTACGTACAAATGGAAATCTTGAAACGGCGTTTCATTCTTGCGGCAAAAAGTGATCAAGCATGTGCCATGTGGGATATTATGTATTCCGCTTTCAAATTGGGCTATCTGAAAGGCGGCCGGGCGGCCTTGCGTGGCAAGTATAAGGAACCTAGCAGCAAAAAAACGTGTGATCTCACGTGATTAGCTGCTAATTTATTGTGATTATACCCACCCTAAAATAAATCTCAACTCGGTTATACTACCAATATAACCGGAAACACAACAAAATAGCCGCTAACAGGAAGGACCGGCGGCGAATGATTCATTTATCATGAAAAGGCCGTGAAAGCGTCAGAAACGAAAAGAGACGGGTTCACGGCCTTTTATTCCATCTGAAGGAAGGCAAGGAATGGATAATAGTCACAAGAAAAGAGGACGGCCCGCCGGAAAGCCTACAAGGCTTATAGCCCTGCGGATTGACGGGCGGGAACTGGAACGGCTAGACACATACTGCAGGCGGCGGGGCTGGAGCCGTAGCAGGGCAATAAGAGAATTTATATCTATGATCGTAGACTAGGAAAGGGGCGGCAAATATGGCAAGATTACCAGCGGGAATTAGAAAGAGGACTAGCGGCGGGTATGAATACCGATTTACATATAAGGGCGTGCGGTATTCCGTAGGCGGTGCAACTGTGAACGATTGCAAGGCCAAAGCCAAAGAGAAGCAGGATCTGCTAGACATGGGCATATATCAGACCAATGATAAAATCACACTGAATAAGTATTTCGATGAATGGATTAAGCAAAAAGAAATGGCCGTGAAGGCGTCCACGATTCTTTCTTATACTACTACATACCGTTGTAATATCGCCCCGGCACTGGGAAAGCATAAAATAAAGACATTGGAACGGCGGCAAATTGTTTCTGTGTTGAACCAGGTAGCCAAAGCGAAAGGGATCGGGGCGGCCAATTATGCCAGGCGTGTTATTGTGTCTATCCTAAATGCTGCTATTCATGATGATATTATCGTGCGTAATGTAGCGGCCGGGATCCCCATGTTTAAGACTACAGGCAAGCCCGCCAGGGAAACTATACACCGTGAACTAACAGACCAGGAACTAGCGGAATTTTTCAAAACAATACATTCCTCTTGGTATTATAATATATTTCTCTTCATGCTATATACTGGCGTACGTGTTGGGGAATGTTGCGGGTTACAATGGCGGGACATCGACAGAAAAAATGGAATTATTCATATTAGAAAAACAGTTACAAGAAATAAAGATGGGCAAAGAATCATAGGCGAAACGCCAAAAACTAGAACGTCAAAAAGGGATATCCCAATAAATAAAGCTATCCAAGAAGTTATAGAAAAACAATGGACTTTATATAGTGATACTCATGATGTGCTTGCACTGAATGATTTAGTTTTTCCCGGAGAACATGGACAGATAACGAATACAACTTCATTAAATCATAGTATAATTGGGGCACTTTCTCGTATAAAAAAGAAGAAAGGTATTATCATCGCCCAGTTTTCCGTTCATGCATTTCGTGATACCTTCGCCAGCCGTGCGATCCGTGCGGGGGTTCCGCCTAATACCTTGAAAGAAATACTGGGGCATGCGTCCTTGTCTATGACCATGGACTTGTACGCACACGTCAACCAACAGGACAAAATAGAAAGTATGGAAAAGTTACAGGCTATAGATTTGTGACTATATCCATGAAGGGCCGCCGGAAATGGCGGCCATTTTCACTGGGGGAATACCCCACAAAATACCCCACAAAATACCCCACAAAATACCCCATAAAATACCCCGCTTAAGACTACAGGCAAATTTTCAATAATTGGTACGTATCTTCTATTGACGGCTAAAAAGTGCGATAATTACAGGAGAAATAAGTATATTTTTAATGACCGTCAAAAACCGCTAATGCGTTGACGGCTAATTAGTGATATACTTAAATTGTATAAGTATCAGTAGCTAGGGATTGGGGATTAGGGATTAGAATGATATTTCCTAATCCCTAGCTACTAGTCCCTAATCCCTATTTTGCTAGGGAGAATAAAATTATTCTTGCTAATTGTGCTAAATAAACTATGGAACATTATCGCAACTATTCAGATTATTTAAAAGGGAAATATGGAGAAAAGGTGTACAAGATCCCTATTTCCCTGCCTGTGACTTGTCCAAACCGGGATGGGTCCCTATCTTCTTTTCCTTGCATTTTCTGCGGCTCCATTGGAGCGGATTATGAAACGAAAGCGGTGGGCATGGGGATCACCCAGCAGCTCAATCGCAGCATTGCCCATGTGGGACCGAAGTATAAGGCGAAAAAGTTTATTGCTTATTTCTTGAATTACACCAATACCTACGCCAAGCCGGAGGATTTCCAGGTTTGGATGGAAGAGGCCATGGCCCATCCCGATGTGGTGGGGGTCGACGTGTCAACTCGGCCTGATTGCATCCATGAACGGTACTTGGATATCCTCAAAGAGGTTTCACAGGCATATGGGAAAGATGTGACCATCGAATTGGGACTCCAAAGTTCCAATGCCCATACGCTGTTGAAATTGGGCCGTTGTCACACCGTGGCGGAATACATCGATGCGTCCCTTCGCATCGGACGCTATGGGTTTGGGCAGTGTACCCACGTGATTGCAGACCTTCCCTGGGATGATCGCATCGATGTGATTGAAGCGGCGAAACTCATTTCCGTCCTGCCTGTGACAGAAGTGAAACTTCACTCTTTATATATCGTCAAAGGCACGGCTCTGGCAGACATGTACCAGCGGGGCGAAGTGACTTTGTCTTCCATGGAAGAATACATGGAGCGAGTGATTCTCTTCTTGTCGTACCTGCGAAAGGATATTGTGATCCAGCGCATCGTCGGCCGGGCGTCCGGCGGAAATACGCTCTCCGTCAATGGAGGCTCTCCCTGGTGGGAAGTGAAGAAACGCATTGACGCTCTCATGGAAGAACGGCATATTTCCCAAGGGTGCTTGTGTGATTATATGGATGGGAAAGCAGTAAGAAAATTAATTAGTAATGAGTAATTAGGAATGAGTAATGGTAGAGCGGCGCATCAAATTTATAAAGCGCCGAAGTTTTTAATGAATGACGTATGCATTTTTAGATATAAATTTGACCTGGCTTTATGAATTGTGCCAGGTCTACTATAATTGCTCATTACTCATTGCTAATTGCTCATTGCTTGAAGGAGTATTATGGCTGAAAAAATAGAACAAATTGTAATCGGTGATATGACCGAGGCGGCTCATCTTTTTGAACGAGATAGCCAATATTTGAAACTCATCGCCGCCCGGTACGGTGCGGATATTTCCGGTCGAGGAAATATGATTCGCATGGCTGGGGAAGAGGATGCGGTGGACCAGAGCCGGCGGGTGATTGAACGGCTTCGGAAGATGGTGAAAGATCGGATTCGCCTGTCGGAGCGGCAAGTGCGGCTGGTGATGAAGCTTCTTGATGCAGGGAAAGAACATATCTTGGAAGAAATGGAAGCGGACATCATCAATTTCACCAAAAATGGAGCTCCCATCCGTCCAAGGACGTTGGGACAAAAACTCTATATCGACACCATTCGCAAAAATTCTATTACGTTTGGCGTCGGACCGGCGGGGACTGGGAAAACGTACTTGGCGGTGGCTTTGGCGGCCTTTGCACTTCGCAACCATGACGTGCAGCGAATCATTCTGGTTCGTCCGGCCGTGGAAGCAGGGGAAAAACTGGGTTTCCTTCCAGGGGATATGCAGGAAAAGGTCAATCCCTACTTGCGTCCTCTTTTTGACGGGCTGCAAGATATGTTTGGCCCGGAAGAATTTATTCGTCTCCAGCAGAAAGGACAAATTGAAGTGGCTCCCTTGGCCTACATGCGCGGCCGTACGTTGGAAAAATCTTTCATCATCCTTGATGAAGCTCAAAATACCACCGTGGAGCAGATCAAAATGTTCCTGACCCGCTTGGGATTCCGTTCCAAAATGGTCATCAACGGCGACGTGACACAAATCGATTTGCCTGCCAATGTGAAAAGTGGCCTCATTGATGCCCAAAGAGTATTGAAACAGGTCAAAGGCATCGGACAGGTCCATTTCAGCGAAGACGACGTGGTCCGTCATGATTTAGTAGCGGCCATTATTCATGCCTATGAAGAAGACGTTAAAAGGCAGTGAGAAATGAGAAGTTAGAAGTGAGAAATGGTGGAAGGGGTGCAAAAAATTTGAAAGCACCCCAATACCCTATTTTTATAGTAAAAATTTTGCGGCGCTTTACAAATTGTGCACCGCTACCACCACTCCTCACTCCTAATTCCTAACTCCTCACTTATGAATAAAGAAACTTAAATAGTAATGTTAAAATAAAGAAATATGCACTATTTATGGAGGTGTAACATGGAAATTACTATTAACTACAGTGATATGAAATTCTACAATGAAGATTTAGAAAAATTGATTTATATGGTGCTGAATAAAGGAGCCGAGTTGCAGCAGGTACCAGAAGATGCAGAAATCAGCGTGCTCATTTGCGATGCCGATACCATTCATGAACTGAACCGGGATTATCGCAATGTGGATGCGCCTACAGACGTACTGTCTTTTGCACTGAACGAAGGGGAAGACGATATTCCGGAAGAAGAAAAAGCACTGGGCGACATTGTCATCAATCTGGATCGTGCCATTGCACAAGCCAAAGAATTTGGTCATAGCAAGGAAAGAGAAATGGCGTATCTGTCCGTTCACGGATTCCTGCATATCTTAGGTTACGACCACTATGACCCGGAAGAAAAGAAAGCCATGCGCAAAGCCGAAGAAGACATCCTTTCCGCTTGCGGCCTCACACGAATTGTCACCGAAGGTGAAATTGAACGAGGCGAAGTGGTTATTAGTGACTAGTAGCTGGTGACTGGGAAATATGGGCTTTTCGAATGTGCCTCTAGCGGTAGCAGCACTTTATCGCCCCCGCCGGGGCAATGCTGTTAAGTTAAGCGAGATATGCAATGATTTCTGCTGATGCAAAG
>SAMEA104315429__coassemble_686_pt1 | contig 21632 bp, 20 predicted proteins | sample SAMEA104315429__metabat2_low_PE_029 | metagenome-assembled genome bin SAMEA104315429 (sample SAMEA104315429) | gut metagenome | biome: Monkey gut; feature: monkey-associated habitat; material: faeces | place: China | collected 2013 | reverse complement strand
TTATGTTTTTCAACCTATTTAGTAAAAACAAAGATGAATACATCATCGCCTATGCTGATAAATTGGCCGAGGCGGCGCTGCATGATGACATGGATGGTATGCTGGATGAGCTCATTGCTTATGGGAAAGACAAAGGCCTCAATAACAAACAGTTGGCCCAGGCCCAGGGCATGGCTTGCGATAAAGTCTTTGAAGAACTGTACCATAATGGGTACATGGATGATGAAGATTTTGAACTGTACAAAGAACTGATAGCGCTGTGCTATATGATGAAAGATGATCAGAAATATCGGTATACTACCATCGCCAAGCGCTGCAATGCGGTTTATAAAATCCAAGAAAAAGGCATGCTTCCTAAAGTAAATAAAGACTATGCCAATGTGAAATATAGAGACGGCGAAAATCTGCACTTCGCTACCCCGGCCATTTGGATGGAACGCAATGGGGACCTCACAGAAGGCATTGCCATTGCCAAAGAAAAACCATTCAAGGCAGGCACCTTGGATGATCCATTCAATGGCAGCTGGAAAGAAACCAAAGGTCCTGGTGCCTTCTGGATTACCACCGACCGTATCGGCTATCGTGGAAAAAACGGTTCCTTTACGGTGGAACTTTCCGACCTGGATCGGGTAGAACTGAACCACGGTCCCCTTCGGGTGTACGAAAAAGGAAAAGAAGAACCTTGGGCCGTGAAAATGGATGATTACGAAATGGCAGGCATTATTATTTCCCAGTTGCTGAATAAATAGTTAGCAGTTGGCCGTAGGCAGTTAGCAGTTAACCGTTAACCGCATACTGCTAACCGCCAACTGTAAACTGACTACTTAACCACATAACCAAAGGAGGAATTGATTATGGAATTTTCTGATGTATTAGCTACCCGCGTGTCCGTTCGTCGCTATGAAAAGACACCACTGACGGAAGAAGAAATAGGGAAACTTCTCGAAGCAGCCCAGCGTTCGCCGATTGGACATTTTGATTACAAAAACTATGCCATTGCGGTGATTACCAATCCGGACATCCTGGCCATGCTGGCAAAAGAAAATCAGGAACTGTCCGGACAGGGGGATCCCATCTATGGAGCACCGGCATTGTTCCTGATTCTTCGCAGTCCGGAAGCAGAAAATGACACTGCTAAACTCAATGCGGGCATCATGGCGGAACACATCCACTTGGCTGCTACAGACTTGGGCTTAGGTTCCCTTTGTGTGTATAGCTTCCTGAGAAACTTTGAAAAACAACCCGGTTACGGAGCCTACTGCCGTGCCCTCCATCTACCAGAAGGTTACCAGCCCATCATGAGTGTCGCCGTAGGTCACACACCGATCCCAAAACGGATTCGCCGCATGACGCCTCGTCTGAAAGTCATGCGCATCGAATAAAGAAAGAAGGCATAGTTATGGAATTTGATCAAGTATTGGCCCAGCGGAAATCCATTCGTTCCTTCACCAAGGAACCGGTATCACAAGAAGATATAGACGCCCTTTTTCAGGCGGCTCAGAGTGCGTCGGTAGGAAAACACAATGATAAAGGCTATATGCTTTTGTCCGTCACGGATCCGGAACTCCTGGCTCTTATTGACAAAGAAGCTACCGAGAAATTAGGAAAACCCCATATGTTCTTCCAAGCGCCGGCACTGCTTTTCATCTGCGAAACGTCGAATGCCTATGACCACTTGAAAGGATTCGATGCGGGCATCATTGCGGAACATATCCATCTGAAAGCCACCGACATGGGATTGGGGTCCGTCATCTTATTTGGCTTCATCTATCATCTGGGCCATGAAGCGGACTATGTGAAAGCCCTGGATCTGCCAGAAGGCGTCTATCCGTACTTGGCTGTGGCTGTAGGACATAGCCCGGTGGCCCATAAGGAACGGAAAGAAAACCGCCATTTTGAAATTCTCACAAGAAAATAAATTTTGTGATTTGTTCAAAAAAATTCTTGACAGTCTTTTTGAATGGTGGTAAAGTACTCACAACGAAACGATGAAGGAAAGAGTAAGCACACCGATGACAGTAAAGCGAGCCTGGACAGTGAAAGCAGGCATGGATAGGATGCTGAAGTGCATTTCTGAGTTTGGTAGGTTGAAACGATAGTAGGCCTTCCCGGGAGCTCCCGATATAGAGTCAGGGTTTGATAGAACCTTTTAAGGTATACTTGGTGACAAGTGTATGAAATTGGGTGGAAACACGAAGCTATGGCTCTCGTCCCTTATGGGGCGGGAGCTTTTTGATTTTCTAAAAGAGAGGATGACAAAGATGGGTAAGCTGATTGCAAAAGAACTGAATGATTTGAAATGGGGCGTTGCCAGCTGCCTGCTTTTCATCGGTATCTCCACTCCCGCATTTCGTCAGTTTTATAAAATGTAGTAGGCAGTTAGCAGTCAGTGGTTGGCAGTGAGCGATTGGTTTTCTTAACTACTAATCCCTGGTCCCTAATAAATAACAGGAAAGCAACATTTGAGTAAGAAGTAAAAATAAAAAGTCACAGGCGAGGAAGAAAAGAGTACATGATTTGATGACGGCATAGCGAGTCCGGACAGTGAAAGCGGATACGGATAGGACATGGAAGTGCATTTCAGAGCCAATGAGCTGAACACCATAGGTCAGTAGGCTGTTCGGGAGACGCCCGTTATAGCGCAGGGGTACAGGAACGTATCTTTAGTCATGGAAGTGTAACGATTGGAGTAAACGAGAGAATTCCTGTTGTGCTCAAAGGTTTCTAAGGTTACTCAGATTTCTTAAGTTTCTCAGGTTCGTCGAATGAGTAGATACATGCTAGTGTATTATGGCATATGTTTCTCTTTCGAGAACTATTAGCAACTTGAGCAACCTGAGAAACTTGAGGAACCTAAAAAACTGGCGGAATTTTTCAAATTGACACTATCCCATAACGGTAGTACCATCCATCCCTGTACCTTCTAAGATTTGCCGAGTGATCGGTAGATGAATTTGGGTGGAAACACGGCATATCGTCCCAAGAGAGTGAAAGCTCTCTTGGGATTTTTTATTTCATTGAAAAGGAGGATTTTTATGAATAGTCGTGCCATTGCTGCGGTATCTGTGATTCCACAGGAAGAAGTTAAGAAAGCAAGTATTTCTTTACAAGTGAAAAAAGCAGTATTACTTTCGTTACCAGTTGTGTCCATCTTGGTGACGGCTGCTGTGGATTGGTTTGTAAAGCGAAGTCCTAAGCAGATGATACCCGATCATCCTTATATGTTATATTTCCTTGGCTTGTGTCTGATTGCCTATCTTGGCGTTTTAGCTGTTTCCTTTTTCTCTGAAAGTTGGCAAAAGCGAATCATCTATGGGGCACCATTTTATAGCATGGTATTTCAACTCTTGAATGCTTTTAATATTGTGACTGCTAAGTTGGCGTTGTTGCCAGTGATTTACTTCCCTGCACCAGATCGCATTTTGCAGGTATTTGCTAATGATTACAATTTACTCTTTTCTTGCATTGCTTACTCGTATTCTCTGCTGGCAATCAGTTGGATCCTTGGCGTATCCATCGGTATTGCTACAGGGGCTTGGCTTGGTTTTTCAAAAAAGGCAGATTATTGGATTTGGCCATTTATCAAAGCCTTAGGACCGATTCCGCCAGTGGCGTGGATTCCTATTGCGCTGGTTATTTTCCCTTCTATGTATACCGGTAGCGTATTTCTTATTTTCCTTTCCATTTGGTTTCCGACAGCATCTTTGACTTTGGCAGGAATTCGTAATGTCAATAAATCGTATTTTGAAGTAGCTGAAACATTAGGAGCTAGTCATTGGGATCAGATTTTCCGTGTGGCGATTCCAGCCGCTATGCCAGATATTTTCATGGGTGTTTTCACTGGGACATGCATGAGCTTTATTGTACTGGTGACTGCAGAAATGATGGGGGCGAAATATGGTCTTGGTTGGTATGTGAATTGGCAGAAGGAAATGATGGCCTATGCCAATGTTTATACCGGATTGATTCTTATTGCTGGCAGCTTCTGCTTATTTATGGAATTGATGTTTAAGTTGAGAAACCATGTACTGGCTTGGCAGAAAGGAGTTATCAAATGGTAGAAAGAGGAACAATTTCTATTGAACATATTTCTAAGAGTTTTAACGATCAGAAATCTAAAACTGGTAAAACACAAATTTTAGATGATGTATCTCTCCGGATTGAACCTGGTTCTTTTGTTTCTATTATCGGTCCTTCGGGGTGCGGGAAATCTACACTGCTTCGTATGATTTCTGGCTTTCTATTTCCGGATGCGGGTATTGTGAAAGTAGATGGGAAAGAAGTCAAAGGGCCAGGTGTGGATCGTGGCTTCATGTTTCAGGATCATGTTCTGTTTCCATGGCTCACCATTTATGACAACATTGCCTTTGGTTTGAAAGCACAAGGCGTATATCCTGATTTGAAAGGAAATGTGGATAAAATTATTCATAAAGTAGGGTTAGATGGATATGCAGATCATTATCCTTACCAAGTCTCTGGTGGCATGCAGCAGCGTGCGTCTCTGGCTAGAGCCTTGATTGGGCGCCCGAAAATATTACTTCTCGATGAACCGCTAGGAGCATTGGATGCTTTTACTCGTATGACTATGCAGGACGAAATTCATCGTGTCTGGAAAGAAAGTCATACCACGATGATTATGGTAACCCATGACATTGAAGAAGCCATTTATATGGCGGAAAAGGTAGTCGTGTTATCTTCACATCCAGGGAAGATTTTGAAGGAAATACCCATTCAATTGAAAGAACCTGTTGACAGGGAATCACCAGAATTTAATGCCTATAAAAGTGAGATTTTGGAAACTTTGCATTATGGGGAACAGCCATCGATACAAGAAGATCGCCATGTAGGCTAGGGAGGTTTTTATGGAAAAACTTAAACGTACTATCAATGCAGCTATAGTAGCTTTACTTCTTTTGTTGGTATCTAGTTTAGGACTGGCCTATCAGGTATATGCTACCAGTCAAATAGCCACTTCTTCTAGCATATCTTATGAAGAAGCAGTGAAAGCAACTGCTCATGATTGCTGCAGCTAAAAGGTAGACAGAAAATAAAGGATTATTATCAGAAAGGAGAAACATTCTATGTATATTTCTAAAAAATTGAAAGTTGCCGCTGCTGTTCTGGCTATGGTATCTGCTTTAGGTGTAGCTGGTTGCGGAAGTGATACGAAATCCAGTAATGTGGCTTCTTCTGCTTCTACCCAGCAGAAAGTGGAAAATGTGAAAGTAAAAGTAGGCTATCCGCCGTCTTTGTGCCAAGCTCCACTCATTATGGCTTATGAAAAAGGCTTTTATAAAGAAGTAGGATTGGATGCCGAAATGGTGAAAATCGATGGCGCCCATGCCAATGAATCTATTGGTTCGGGGCAAATTGATGCTATGCAAACTTTGATTACCAAAACCATCCATCCTTGGCAGAATGGTTTACCTATCAAAGCAACCACAGGGACTCATTTCGGATGCGTACGTACCGTTGTCCGTCCAGATTCTGGAATCAATGAAGTGAAAGATTTGAAAGGAAAGAAAATTGGTGTAGCCGGTTTGGCGGATACCGGTGCCGTGGTACTGCAGCGTGCTTTGAAATTGGCTGGTGTTGGTGTGACTCCGGACAACATGGAAGTTGAATTTGTAGTGGTAGAAAGAAATAGCTTACCAGAAGCGTTGAAATCAGGACAGGTAGATGCTATCGCTATGACCGATCCTGTAGGTTACATTGCACAGAAGGAATATGGATTCAAAGCCGTACTAGATACAGCAACAACCAAGGGCTGGGATAAAGAATATTGCTGCGCACTGGTTGTTTCAGATAAATTCATTGAAGGAAATAAAGCAGCTACCAAAGCGTTAACGGAAGCGGTACAGAAGGGCTGCTTATATGTCAAGGAACATCCAGAAGAAACAGCTAAACTATTGGTAGAGAAGAAATATTTCAATGGGAAGCCAGAAGATTTTGTAGAACTTTTGAAATCCTATAACTATACGCCGTCTGTACAAGGGGGATATGATGCCATCAAAGCATCTGTAAAAGATTTGGGCGAAATTGGGATGGTAAGTAAGACAGATCCAAAAGCCTTTGCCGATGCAGAGTATGTATTCTTTGATGGATTTACTGATGTGAAATCCTTGTAATACTGATAGTGAAGAATACGGAGCACCAGGCATATTTGTAAATTACGGATATATTGTATTTCCATTGCAATAAAAAATTTGAGAAAATGATTTGACATTTCTTTTCTCATGTGCTATCTTATTGACATCGATAAGTGCTATGAAGAAAAGAGTAGTCAATCGGAAGACGGCAAAGCGAGTCCGGAGAGTGAGAGCGGGCACGGATAGGATGATGAAGTGCATTTCTGAGCATGTAAGGCTGAAATTGTAGTAGGTCTTCCGGGAGCTCCCGATACAGAGCTAGAGGTTTGTTGGAACCTTTAAAGGTATACCTAGCGATAGGTATATGAAATTGGGTGGAAACACGAAGCTATGGCTCTCGTCCCTTAGGGGACGGGAGCTTTTTGATTTCAAAAATAGAAAGGATGATACAGATGGGCAAGCTGATTGCAAAAGAACTGAAACATTGGGAATGGGGCGTTGCCAGCTGCCTGCTCTTTATCGGAATTTCCACTCCAGCATTCCGCCAGTTTTATAAAAGTTAGTGACTGGTAGACTGGTGACTTGTGACTAGGACGTGAAATATATTTCTAGTCACCAGTCACTAGTCACCGTTACAAGTATGGCATGAAAATCAATTGATTTCATAGAGAAGTATAGTAGGGAGGAAACAATTATGAAAACATCTTTAAAAATCGCATCCATTGTGGCAGCATCTGCTTTAACTATCGGACTCTTCGCTGGTTGCGGCGATGACCAGAAAGCGGCTTCTTCCAAAGCAGCGGCTGCCGATGGCAAGACAACGGTAAAACTGGTGCTCTCCAGCACTGAAAGACCGCTCTCTTGGGCTGATGAAAATGGCAAGCTCCAGGGCTATGAATATGATATCTGGCAGGAAGTCAATAAGAATCTGAAAGATTATCACCTGGATATCCAGGCAGTGCCACCGGAAACACAGGATGTGATGATGGAATCTGGCGATGCGAAAGTGGCTTCCGGCGGTTATTACAGAACCCCTCGTCGTGAAAAAGATTACATCGTACCAAAGACTCCGATTGGCGTTTCTTCTGTAGAAGTTTATATGAGCAAGGAAAATGCAGCCAAGTATCATAGCTTGGAAGATGTCATCAATGGCGGCGGTAAACTGGTACCGAATACACCAAATGGCGGTATTTACAAAGTGCTCACCGATTGGAATGCAGCACACAACAATATTCTGAAAGAAGTACCGATCCAGGATGGCCTCACTCCGGCAGAACGTCTCACTTCCCTGAAAAATGGTCAGTATGATGCCCTGGTCTATCCGAACAACCTGGGGGTAGAAGACATTGCTAAAGCCATGAACTTTGAAATTGTTTCTTTGGACAAACCAATCAAAGTCAATGAAACTGTAGTTATCGTCAATAAGAATGAACAGAAACTGGCCGATGAAATCGAAGCTGCTCTGGAAAAACTGGAAAAAGACGGAACTCTGAAAAAGATTTCTGAAAAATGGTATCACAGAGATCTGTTTGAACAGCTAAAAAAACAGTGAGAAGTTAGATGCGAGTAGTGAGAAGTGGTGGAAGGGGCGCACAACTTGAGAAGCGCCCCAATACCCCTTTTTCTATTTTGTAAAGTCATTGCGGTGCTTTATAAATTGTGCACCGCTTCCTCCATTTCGTACTTCTCACTTCTCATTTCTAACTATTTTCTGAAATGGTATTTGTGAAAAGTGCGAATATACATCTAGTCAATATATATATATTGTTATAAAATAAGAGAGGGACGAAATGTCCCTCTTTTTTCCTATCAGGAGGTATTTCAAAATGAATGAACATACAGAAAAATATGTGAAGCACTTGCAGGGGATTGTGCAGATTCCTACGGTGTCTTCGGTCAATGATTTGCATACGGACTGGTCCCAGTTTGATAAGCTTCATCAGTTTTTACAGGAAGCCTATCCTTTGATTTTTGAAAAATTGGAATGGACCACCATTGGCAAAGCCAGTTTGTTGTTCCATTGGAAATCGGCCCATCCGAAAAAGATGCCTGTGCTTTTCATGGCCCATCAGGATGTGGTACCGGCCATTCATGAAGACCAGTGGCGCCACCCGCCATTTTCTGCGGCCATCGATGACGGTTGCATTTGGGGACGAGGCAGTGAAGATTGTAAGTCCGTTTTGACATCTGAAATGGATGCCATCACAGAACTTCTGGAAGACGGTTTTGAACCGGATTTCGATATTTATCTTTCTTTTGGACACAACGAAGAAGTGCAGTGTGTGGACGAAAAGAAGGGATCCGTGCTGGCACCGAAATATTTACAGGAAAAAGGTGTCAAGTTGGGATGCATTTTCGATGAAGGTGGCTATGTGGAAGAAAAAGGATTCCATGGAAATCCCACACCGGTGGCTCTCATTGGGCTGGCAGAAAAAGCGCCCAACGAATATGTGCTGTACAAAGACGGTGCCGGCGGTCATGCCAGCAAACCGGGGAAAGGCACGGTGCTGGGCGATGTGGCAAGAGCTATGGCGGCTGTGGAAGCGAACCCCATGCCCTATCGTTTGACACCGCTGGTGAAAGCCCATTTGAAAGCCCTGGCACCCTCCCAGGATAAGAAGGTGGCCAAAATTTATGCCCATCCGAAGAAACATTGGGACGAATTGGTGAAATTGGCCAAACAGGACCGTGAACTGGATGCGAAACTGCACACCACCTTTGCTATCACCATGGCAGAAGCCAGTGCCCAAGCCAATGTGCTTCCTTCCCATGCAGAAGCGACCATGAGTGTTCGTATTCTCCAAGGCGATACCGTAGAATCAGTGAAGAAATATTTGGAATCCATCATGCCATGCGGCGTTCAGGTGAAAGCCACCTTTGCAGAAGATCCGAAACCAGCTGGCAGTGTGGAAAGCAAAGAATACGCCCTTTTGACCGAAACCATCAAAGAAGTGTTTGGCGACGACACCCAGATTGTGCCAAACCTCATGCTGGGCGCTTCTGATTCCAGAAACTATTCCTCTGTATGCGACAACGTATTCCGCTTCAGTGCGCGGCTGAAAACCGAACAATGGGGCGAAGCCCATCAGGTAGATGAAAGAATGCCTGTGGAACATCTCGATGTACCGGTGAAGTTCTTTAAAAGGTTTTTGAAGAAATACAATAAAGGCAGTGAGGAGTGAGGAATTAGGAGTGGTGGTGGCGGCGCACAAAATTGGAAAGCGCCGCAAATGATTATGAAATAGTTGACGAGAAAAGATGGTTTATTATAAATTGGCCTGGCTTTATGAATTGTGCCAGGCTACCTTCACTCCTAACTCCTCACTCCTAACTTCTCACTAAAATCGCAAGCGGATAAAGGAGAAACAAGTAATGTATGTAAAACCAAAAATTGGCACGGTCCAGCTAGATGGTTGGGCGGTGCTGGCGCCTATGGCGGGGGTTAGTGACTTGGCGTACCGAGTCATTGCCCGTCGCTACGGGGCGGCCATGACCACAGCGGAAATGGTCAGTGCCAAAGGGTTATATTACAAAAATGAAAAAACCCAGGATATGCTAAAGATTGATCCGGGAGAACATCCTGTAGCACTGCAGCTTTTCGGAAGTGAACCGGAGATCATGGCATTGGGTGCTAAGGAAATGGAAAAGGCTGGCCCCGATGTGATTGATATCAATATGGGCTGTCCCATGCAGAAGGTAGTCAAAAATGGAGACGGCTCAGCACTGATGAAAGATATTTCCAGAGCAGCAGCCATTGTGAAAGCCATGGTGGATGCGGTTCAGGTACCGGTGACGGTGAAAATGCGTCTTGGCTGGTCTAGGGAAACAGAAAATTGTGTGGAACTGGCACAAGCGGTAGAAGAAGCTGGCGCCGCTGCCATTACTGTCCATGGCAGAACTCGCGAAGATTTCTATACCGGCCAGGCGGACTGGAAGAAAATTGCCGAAGTGGTCCAAGCGGTACATATTCCAGTTTTCGGAAATGGCGATGTGGTAGACGGTCCGACAGCCAAAGCGCTAATGGATGAAACCGGTTGCGCTGGGGTAGCTATCGGTCGGGCTGCTTGGGGCAATCCGTGGATTTTCAGAGAAGTCAATACCTATCTGGAAACAGGGAAAATCCTTCCGAAACCTTCCTGGGAAATGCGGCTCGCTATGTCCAGAGAACATCTCCATGGTTTGGTGCTGGAAAAAGGAGAAAATCGGGCCATTCGAGAAATGCGTGCCCACGCGAGTCGCTATTTCTACGGCCTGCCGGCTGCCACAGCCCTTCGTCGGGATATTATGAAAGTTCTGACGGAAAATGCTTTCAATGAAATTTTGGATACTTACGAAGCAAGCCATGATCTGAAAGAACGAAATGAGTTAGAAGTTAGAAGTTAGAAGTGAGAAGTGGTGGAAGGGGCGCACAAATTACAAAGCGCCCCAATACCTTTTTTATATCTTACATTTCTTTATAGAGAGTCAAATTTCTGTAACGATTGTTGTTGGTTTATATGCCGGGGTCTTTTATGACAACTTGCTATGCATGAAAGTGTCATTGGTTTAAGGTTTGAGGTTTGATTGTAACCCCTAAACCTTAAACCAATGACACTTTGTGTTTGTGCAAATTGTGTCAAACGAACTCGGAGTATAAACCGTAAACCGTAAACCGTAAACTGTAAACCAACAACAAACAACAAACTAAAGATTTGTAAAAATGAAATGTAAAATAATACCAATATTAGTAAAAGCTGACATTGGTATTATTTTTGCAAAAAATGAGTGATTTGTGAGTCATAGAATCGTGGCAAATGATTGACAAGGGAAAATGGAAATATTAAAATACTTATGGAATCTACGGAAAACATTGTGAGAATAACAAGCTTGTGCAAGAGAAAGAGCGCAGGCTTTTTTATCTCATGCATACGGAAACGCTGATCGAATCAAAGAGTTAGAAATTATATGAATTTTGAACCAAAGCTTCGTCAAGAAAATCCTTAAATAGCTCGCTATTCGCGGATTTCCTTTCCTCGCTTTGAATCAAAATTCAAGAATAATTTCAAACCATGATTCAATCAGTGTTTCCTTAGAGAGGAGCAATCATGTCTGCTATGGAGTTCATTTTCTCAGACAGTTTAAAAAACGAAAAGAACTGGGCGCTTGCTGCGTTTCTCTTTATCATGCTATCTGTAAGTTCTTTGTATCATTGTAAATATAGGTATATGTATAGACTCCTTTTGCGTGGGACTATGCCTCTTATGGCGTAGTGCGGCTTAGCAAAAGGAGTTTTTGTTTTATGGCAAAGAGCTGTAGAGGGAGGAAATCATCATGCATGTAGGGATTGTTATGGGTAGTGATTCCGATTTGCCGGTCATGAAAAAGGCCTTTGGTATTTTGGATCAGTTTGGCGTGACCTATGACGTAACCATTGCTTCTGCGCACCGTACACCAAAGAAATTGGCTGAATTCGTGGCAGCAGAAGAAGAAAAAGGGGTAGGAGCTTTCATCGCTGGCGCTGGTATGGCAGCGGCACTGCCTGGTGTAGTAGCCAGTCTGACACTGAAACCAGTCATTGGGGTACCGCTTTCCGGTGCGAAATTGGACGGTATGGACGCTCTGTTTTCCATCGTGCAGATGCCTTCTGGAATCCCGGTTGCAACTGTAGCCATTGATGGCACCAAAAATGCAGCCTTCCTGGCTGTAGAAATCGGCGCCGTTTCCGATAGAGAACTGTATAGAAAATACAAAGAATACCGCGAAGAAGCAGCAGCAGAAATCTATCGGAAAGACGAAGTACTGCAGGAAGAACTGAAGAAATAATGGGCTCCAGTAGCTACTAGTCCTTGATTTAAGAGAAGAAGGTTAGCCCTTCGGGCAGGTTATTAGCCATGATTTCGCTTGTTTCACAATAGCTGCTATGGATTGTCTAAAGGTTAAAAGGGGTTATGATATAACCTTTTATACCCTTTTTAACCTTGTAAGGAGCCATCATGTTGCAGTTGAGAAAGTAGGAATCTGTAGAATAATAACCTTTTAGCTAGTCGTTATATTTCAAATGAATGAAAGTGTAAAAAGGAGATTTATCATGAAAGAATACAAACCATTTAAATCCGGCAAAGTACGTGAACTGTATGATCTGGGCGACAGCCTGGTGATGGTCTGCACTGACCGTATTTCTGCTTTTGATAACATTCTGAAATGCCCAATTCCGGAAAAAGGCTGCGTGCTGAACCGCATGTCCGAATTCTGGTTCAACCTGACTAAGGACATCGTGCCGAACCACATGATTTCCATTGATACCAAAGATATGCCAGAATTCTTCCAGACCAAAGAATTTGAAGGCCGTTCCATGAAGACCCAGAAACTGAACATGATTCCAGTAGAATGCATTGTTCGTGGCTACATCACCGGTTCCGGCTGGGAAGGCTATCAGAAAGATGGCAAAGTTTGCGGCATCCAGCTGCCGGAAGGACTGAAAGAATGCCAGAAATTGCCACAGCCGATCTTCACTCCATCCACCAAAGCACCGGCTGGTGAACATGACCAGAATATTTCCATGGAAGAAGGCGAAGAATGGGTAAATAAATTCTTCCCAGGAAAAGGCAAAGAATACATGGAAAAACTGTCTGAACTGACCCTGGCTCTGTACAACAAGTGCGCTGATTATGCACTGGAAAGAGGCATCATCATCGCTGATACCAAGTTTGAATTTGGTCTTGATGAAGAAGGAAATATCGTTCTGGGTGATGAAATGCTGACTCCAGATAACTCCCGTTTCTGGCCAGCCAAAGGCTATGAAGCCGGCCATGGACAGCCTTCCTATGATAAACAGTTTGTTAGAGATTACCTGAAAGCCAACCCAGGAGACACCGTTCCACAGGAAATCATCGACAAGACCATCGGCATTTACAAAGAAGCCTATGAACTCTTAACTGGTGAAAAGTTCTAATTTTAATTTGGTAGCTAGTGACTGGTGACTGGTGACTGGGAGATTCCTGGTCACTGGTCACCAGTCACCAGTCACCCTGTTTAAACAGGAGATAAGCATGTACAAAAGTACAGAAATTTATGACGACAAGCCCCATGAAGAGTGTGGCGTCTTTGGCATCTTCGACCGTGACCTGTCTGCCGTTCATGAGGTGTACTACGGCATTTTTGCCCTGCAGCACCGTGGACAGGAAAGTGCGGGGATTACCGTTACCGATGGCAAGGAGATGGAAACATTCCGCGGCATGGGGCTGGTGACCGAAGTATTCCGCAATTTGCCGGAAAAAGAAGGCCATATCGGCATCGGCCATGTACGGTATTCCACCACCGGTTCTTCTATCCCGGCTAACGTACAGCCACTGCAGGCAGATAGCATCGATGGTCCCATGGCATTGGCTCATAACGGGGACTTGGTCAATACCCTGAATCTGCGCCGCCGTTTGCTCTTGGAAGGTTCCACCTTCTCCACGTCCATGGATACGGAAGTCATCATCAAACTGCTGGCGAGAAGCCGCCGTCCGACCGAAGAAGAAAAATTTAAGGAATTGATGGATGAAATTCATGGTGCCTATGCCATTGTGGCTTGTACCAACAAAGCCCTCTACGGCTGCCGCGATCCATTCGGCTATCGTCCGCTGGTTCTGGGAAAAACAGAAACTGGTTGGGTATTGGCTTCTGAAACACCGGCGTTGGATGCTATTGACGCTGAATTTGTTAGAGATATTCTGCCAGGGGAAATCGTTTCTATCGATGACAATGGAGTTCGCTCCACCATGTATTGCCCTGTAGATTCTCATAAACATGGCATCTGCTCTTTCGAATACATTTATTTCGCTCGTCCTGATTCCATCATGAACGGCCAGGATATTTACCAGGCTCGTCTAAACATGGGCAAAAAACTGTGGGAAGAAGCACAGTTTGATGGTGATGTAGTCATGAGTGTACCGGATTCTGGTAACGTGGCTGCGTTGGGATATGCCCAGGCTTCTGGCATTCCTTTCGTAGAAGGGCTGCTCAAAAATAAATACATGGGCCGTACCTTCATTCAGCCAGGACAGAAGAAACGAGAACGGGCTGTCCGTATGAAACTGAACCCGATCCGCATGAACGTAGAAGGCAAGCGAATCGTCTTAGTGGATGATTCCATCGTTCGTGGCACCACCAGTGGCATTATTATCAATCTGCTGAGAAATGCAGGGGCCAAGGAAATTAAACTTTGTATCAGCTCTCCGCCTGTTAAGTATCCATGCTTCTTCGGTATCGATACAGCAGAAAGAAAGCAGCTCATTGCAGCCAAATATTCGACAGAAGAAATCTGCAAAATGATTGGCGCCGATGCATTGCACTACCTGTCCCAGGAAGGACTGGCAGAATCTATTTCCTGCATCAAGAAAGAAGACATGTGCTTCGCCTGCTTCGATGGGGTCTATCCGGAACACGTACCCCATAACGGCCTGGGCACCATGGAAGATGAAGAATAAAATCAATTAGAAATGAGTAATGAGAAATGAGTAATGCTGGTGCGGCACATAACTTATGAAGTGCCGCAAAGAATATAAAATATTGAATAGAGCAGCGCTCCTTAATTTGTGCGCTGCATCCACAATTACTCCTTGCTCATTACTCCTTGCTCATTAATTTGGAGGATTTTATGAATAGTAAGAAAAAGGGTCTGACCTATGCAGAAGCTGGCGTAGATATCGACGCTGGTGAAAGAGAAGTCGAACTGATTAAAAAATCCGTACAGGCTACCTATACCCGTGGCGTCATGGGCGATCTGGGTGGTTTCGGCGGTCTGTTCCGTCTGAAAGATGAACTGTCTGATGACCCGATTCTGGTTTCTGGTACCGATGGGGTAGGAACCAAGCTGCGTTTGGCTATTGAAATGGGTATCCATGATACCATTGGACAGGACTGCGTTGCTATGAGTGTCAACGATGTACTGGTTCAGGGCGCACGTCCGCTGTTCTTCCTGGACTACATCGCTACTGGCAAATTGGAACCGGAATTGATGGCAGAAATCGTGAAAGGCGTAGCCAATGCGTGCATCGAATCTGGTTGTGCTCTCCTGGGCGGGGAAACTGCAGAAATGGCTGGTTTCTATGCCAAAGGTGATTATGATGTAGCTGGTTTTGCCGTAGGTATCGTAGATCGCAAAGACATCATCACCGGCGAAGATATTTCTGAAGGCGATGTCATCCTGGGCCTGCCGTCCACTGGGGTTCATTCCAATGGATATTCCCTGGTTCGTCGCATCATCCAGGACAATGGACTGTCTTTGAAAGAAACCTATGAAGGATTTGATAAACCGCTGGGCGAAGTGCTGCTCACTCCGACCCGCCTGTATCCGAAGCCGGTGTTGCCGGTACTGAAGGACACCAAGGTGAATGGCATGGTTCATATCACTGGCGGCGGTTTCTATGACAATATTCCTCGCGTGCTGCCAGAAGGCACTAGAGCAGTGCTCGATGCAGACAAATGGCCCATGCTTCCTGTATTCCCATTCCTGATGAAACAGGGCGGCGTGGAAGCTCATGAAATGTATCGTACCTATAACTGCGGTCTGGGAATGCTGCTCATTATGAAAAGGGAAGAAGCAGAAAAGGCGAAAGAAATTCTGGCTTCCATCAATGAACCGGTTTACGAAGTGGGCGAAATTACCAAAGGTGACCAGGATGTGATCGTAACAGGTGGTCTTTTTCATGAAGAATAAAAAAAGAATTCTGATTTTTGCATCCGGACGTGGTTCCAATGCAGAAGCCATCCATGAAGCGACTGTCAATGGCACCGTCAATGGCGAAGTGGTAGGCGTCATTTGCGACCATGGCGATGCCCAGGTGCTGGAACGGGCCAAACGGTGGAACGTTCCCACCACCGTATTGGAACGGAAAGCCTTTGATTCCAAAGAGGCTTTCAATGCCGCTATTTTGGAAGCAGCGAAATCCTATACACCAGACTTGATTTGCCTGGCTGGTTATATGAGAATCTGTGGGGAAGACTTGGTAAACGCATTCCCCAATCAGATCATCAATATCCATCCCGCCCTTCTCCCCAGCTTCCGTGGACTCCATGCCCAGCGGCAGGCTGTAGAAGCAGGCGTGAAAGTGGCAGGATGTACGGTTCATTTCGTAGGCACTGGTTTGGACGATGGCCCTATCATTACCCAGGTGGCTGTACCAGTTTATGATGACGATACAGAAGACACCTTGGCAGACCGGATTCTTCAGCAAGAACATCCAGCCTATGTACGGGCTGTCACAGCCTATTGCAATGATGCACTTCACATCGAAGGGCACCATGTATCGGGAATGCATACAAAGCAGTGAGAAGTTAGAAGTGAGAAGTTAGAAAAGAGACTAGGTTGAAGTAGTAAACGGTTAGCAGTAGGCCGTTGGCGGTACCTTGCATCGTCATTTCGACCGATGGGATTTGTGCTTTATGGTTTATCGCTTTTTTGCTACTATGTTAGAAAAAAGTGGAGAAATGTTATGATGCTAGTGAGGCTAGCGTTGATTGGCAGATTCGGGAAACCTGAGCAACCTGAGAACCCTGAGTAACTTGAGCAATCTGTAATTTCTAGCGAATTTATACCTACTAACGCAAAACATTAGCAACATTGAGATAAGAAGGAGGAAAACATGACAATCAAAAGAGCGCTTATCAGCGTATCTGATAAAACTGGCGTCATTGAATTTGCCAAAGGTCTTCATGAACTGGGCGTAGAAATTATTTCTACTGGCGGCACTATGAAAGCCATTGCAGACGCTGACATTCCGGTGAAATCTGTTTCTGAAGTGACCGGATTTCCGGAAATGATGGATGGCAGAGTAAAGACACTGCATCCAAAAATTCACGGTGGCATTCTGGCCATTCGTGACAATCCAGAACATGTGAAAGCTATGAAAGAACATGGCATCACCGGCATTGACCTGGTAGCTGTGAATCTGTATCCGTTCCGTGAAACCATTGCGAAACCGAATGTTACTCGTGCAGAAGCTATCGAAAATATCGATATCGGCGGCCCATCTATGGTTCGTGCCGCTGCAAAGAACTACAAGTATGTAGCCATTGTGGTCGATCCATCCCAGTATGGAGATATCCTGGAAAGAATCAAGACGGACACACTGACCGAAGATTTTCGTCTGGCACTGTCCAGAAAAGCATTCCTCCACACCGGACTGTATGATTGTGCCATCGCTGATTACCTGACCAAAGAAGTTAACGGTGACCATGACGTATTGCCAGATGTGTACAGCCATGCCTATGTCAAAGTACAGGATCTGCGTTACGGTGAAAACCCGCACCAGAAGGCTGCTTTCTACAAAGACCCGGAAGTCAAAGGCGGTATTGCCGATGCCAAACAGCTTCATGGCAAAGAACTGTCTTACAACAACATCGTAGATATGGAAGCCGCTTGGGACTTGGCTTCTGAATGGAAAGACCAGCCTGCCTGCGCTATTATCAAACACACCAATCCATGTGGCTGTGCCCTTGGCGAAAGTGCTCTCGATGCGTTCCAGAAAGCCTTTGCAGCAGACAGCAAATCTGCTTTCGGTGGTATCGTAGCTATGAACCGGGAATGTGATAAGGAAACAGCAGAAGCTATGAAACCGATTTTCTTTGAAGTCATCATGGCTCCGAAATTCTCTCAGGAAGCTTTTGATATTCTTTCCACTAAGAAAAATATCCGTCTCATCGAAGTACCAGCTTTGACTCATGAAGAACTGCAGGTACACAAAGTATCCGGCGGCCTTCTGGTACAGACCCAAGATAACAGCACTGAAACCAGAGCGGATTGCAAAGTAGTGACCAACCGCGCTCCGACCGAAGAAGAATGGAAAGCACTGGAATTTGCTTGGGTTATTGTTAAACATGTCAAATCCAATGCCATTGTTCTCACCAACAAAGACACCACCTTGGGCGTCGGCGCTGGTCAGATGAATCGTGTCGGTTCTGCCGATATCGCTATTGCAGAAGCTGGCGAAAAAGCCAAAGGCTCCGTCATGAGCTCCGATGCGTTCTTCCCCTTCGGTGACACCATCGAAGCGGCAGGCAAAGCAGGCATCACCGCTGTCATCCAGCCTGGCGGATCTATCCGTGACCAGGAATCCATCGACATGGCCAACAAGTACGGCATCGCCATGGTCTTCACTGGACATAGACATTTCAGACATAGTTAATTATAGTAGGCAGTTAACAGTTTATAGTTTACAGTTAACAGTTTACAGTTAACGGATAACTGTAAACCGTAAACCGTTAACCGTTAACCGTCTACTAAAAAGGAGTACATATGAGAGTATTAGTGATTGGAAACGGCGGCAGAGAGCATGCGCTTTGTTGGCGACTGGCACAAAGTCCATCCGTATCTGAAGTCTATACCATTCCGGGAAGCGATGGCATGAGCGATGTAGCCACACCGATTCCGGTGAAAGGGACAGAAGATATTTTGGACTTTGCCCGTCTGATGCAAGTGGACCTCACCGTAGCCGGACCAGAAACGGTTCTAACCGAAGGCTTGGCTGACCAGTTTGCTGAACAGGGTATGGCTTTCTTTGGCCCCTCTCGCCTGGCAGCACGCATCGAAGGTTCCAAAGGATTTGCTAAAAATCTGATGAAGAAATACGGCATTCCGACCGCTGCCTATGAAGTCTTTGACGACGAAGACAAAGCCGTGGCTTATCTGAAAGCCAATCAGAAATATCCGATCGTTATCAAAGCCGATGGCCTCGCTGCCGGCAAGGGCGTTATCATTGCCCAAACCGAAGAAGAAGCCATCGAAACCGTGAAAGATATGCTGGAGGGCCATACCTTCAGTGGCGCTGGTCGGTCTGTAGTTATCGAAGAATTTATGGAAGGCGAAGAAGCCAGCGTTCTCTGCTTCTGCGATGGCACCACCGTGGTGCCTATGGTATCTTCTCAGGACCATAAACGTATTTTTGACGGTGACAGAGGTCCAAACACCGGCGGCATGGGTGCCTATGCTCCGGCACCGGTAATGACCAAAGAAATGACAGAAGAAGTGAATGTCCGCATTCTTCGTCCTATCGTGAGCGCTATGCGTAAAGAAGGATATCCATTCAAAGGATGCCTCTATGCAGGCCTCATGATTACCGAAGAAGGACCGAAAGTGGTAGAATTTAACTGCCGCTTCGGCGATCCGGAAACAGAAGCCGTTCTGCCTCTCTTTGATGGAGACCTGGCAGAAGTGATGCTCGATTGCGTCTACGGTCGTCTCCGCGATGAAGACGTGAAATGGAAAAAAGGCTGCGCCGTTGACGTGGTCATTGCCTCTGAAGGCTATCCAGCTTCTCATTCTTCTGGTGAAGTCATCACTGGTATCGAAGAAGCGAAGAAAACAGGTTGCCAGATTTTCCACGCAGGGACTGTCAAGAAAGACGGGAAATACGTGGTCAATGGCGGCCGCGTGCTGAACGTAGTTGCCGTAGCACCTACCCTGGCAGAAGCGAAAGCCAAAGCCTATGAAGGGGTACAGAAAATTGCTTGGCGTGGCATGCAGTATCGTAAAGATATTGCCGATAAAGGCTTGCGTCATCTGGAAAAACAGTAATTGGGGATTAGGGATTGGTAGCTAGGGATTAGGAGCTATTTTCCTGGCTTGCAAGTACCTGTTTCATGATTGTAACAACAAAGGCTATACAAGGCTGTGGGAAATCAACGATTTCTTACTTGACCTTGTATAGCTTTTTTCTTATTACTCATACTTCCCACTTTAGAAAGGGCATTTTACATTGATACGCTCTGGTCTCAAATGGTATTAAAACAAATAACAAATCCATTTATACCTTCTTTTTTATTTCGCACAAATGTGATCGGTCGAAATGACGCTACGATGAAATCTTTTGTGTCAATTGGAGCAGAATGGATTGGCTGTTTGCTTTAAATACCATTGGAGACCAGCGTTATATCAATGTGAAATGAGATTTTAAGGGTGGGAAGTTTGAGTTATTATTTCTTAAGTTGAAATAATAATCGATTTTTCTATGCGAAATTTGATACAATAAAAAATAGATTAGGTATTTCTTTATAAGGAGGCAGGTTATGTATACAGATTCTCTCATGGAAAAAGGATTCCGCTATCGGGATGATCGGTTATGGAAAAAGTTAGGGGCAGAGCAGGTCTTTGCTATTACTTTTGATGATGGTGAGATTGGATACCTACAGGTATTAGGAAATGTGGGAGAATTCAATGGATTCAATCTGTTCATTGGCAAAGAAGGGGTACATACCATGTACTTGGTGCCAGGAATGCTTCCGGATACAGCGGATGATTATATTGGTTTCCTTCAAGAAATGGAATTAAAGATGGAGCAGAATCGCATTTCTTTGGATTTGGTGACAGCTGCTGAATTGGATCCTGAGATTAAGAAGGCAGAATCTGCTTATGCAAAAGCCCATCAGATTACAATGCGAAGAAAACCGGCCTTTTTCGAGGCCTCCCATTATATACCGCGTCATACACCTATGATACCTACGGGGAAAGCGACTGCTTATTTGGAAGAAGCCTTGGATGCGACCCATGCGCTAGCAGAAATGCTGAAAAATAAAACGCTGAAGGTGAGAGATGTAGTTCGTCCGATTCCAGGAGAGCCAATGTTGTATCTGAAAAAAGAGGGGAACCAGTGGATTCCATCTACGATCACAGCCTTTGAAAATGCGGAGCCAGAGTACCCAAAGATTCCTTTTGAAAATCAGGTACTAGCTACGAAAATTAAGACGGACTTGGCAGTTCGGAAGCGTCCGTCAAAACTCTCGAAAAAGGGCGTCTTACAATGTCTGGTCTTTAGTGTGCCTGCCTCTATTAAAGACCCAGAGATGGAAGGTGCCTATTTCCCATGGCTACTGTTTTCTTTAAAAAAGCAGACCATGAAATTTATTAAAACGCCCAAAACGGTCAGAGAGTTAGATGAAGAATTGGTTGAGTCTTTTGCTGAAATTTTGGTGAAAGACAAGGAAATTCCCTTTAAAATCGAAGCTTTCGGGAAACGGACCTATTGTGCCTTGGAAGATTTTTGCCAGAAAACGGGCATAGAAATTACTCTTGTGGAAGATGAAGAGGAGGCCGGCGCATTGATCGATGCTGCCGATGAAATGGAAGCTCGTGTGAGAGGGGATAATAGAAATTCTTATGATGAGGAATCTCAAGTTCGTGCGGTCATGGAACAGTTGGCACGGCTTTCGGATAAAGAATTATTGCGTCTTTCTGACGACCAGAAAGGAATGCTAGAAATGATTGCTCTGACTGGAATGATGCCTAAAGCAATGAAACAAAGATTGGCTAAATTGTATCATTGGGAGTTTCCTAGCAATCTTTTCTAATTTCCAGATGTTTCGCTTGGATTAATAGCATTACCAATATACCTTAATGATATAAATAGTGGGTGCTTGTTAATTCGTTTTTATTGAAAACGTGCGTAGTGAGGTAATGCTGTTAAGTTAAGGATTGGCGTTAGCAGGTATGATTCCACTAGTAGTGACAGGTTACTCAAGTTTCTAAGGCTTCTCAGGTTGCTCAGGTTCTCCGAATGTGCCGATAGACGCTAGCGTCATTAGCTC
>SAMEA104315429__coassemble_614_pt1 | contig 24269 bp, 16 predicted proteins | sample SAMEA104315429__metabat2_low_PE_029 | metagenome-assembled genome bin SAMEA104315429 (sample SAMEA104315429) | gut metagenome | biome: Monkey gut; feature: monkey-associated habitat; material: faeces | place: China | collected 2013 | reverse complement strand
AAGGTTCTCAAGGTTCTCAAGGTTCTCAAGGTTCTCAAGGTTCTCAAGGTTCTCCTGCTCTTAGATATTCATCAATTTCTAAGAGCAGGAGAACCTTTTATTATCCCTTCAGTAAACCAACTATGTTTCACTCGCCCATTACTATTAACCACTAATCCCTAGTGCCTAATCCCTAGCTACTATATTCCAGTCACCAGTCACTAGTCACCAAAATCCTCTTGCATTTTCCAACTAAGTATGATACAATACATTTCGTCGATATGCCGGAGTGGCGGAATGGCAGACGCAGCAGACTCAAAATCTGCCGATAGCAATATCGTGTGGGTTCAAGTCCCACCTCCGGCACCAAGATAAAAAGACTGAAACCTGATTATGGTTTCAGTCTTTTTTTATTTATATGAATATTTTAAAAGGGTATTATCCTGCTGATTTCTATAATCCAACATATAAAAAATCCCGCTTGGTCAGAGGTTATAAAGGTTATAAAAGGGTATGGACATATGATCTTAGTCATACCCTTTTATAACCCTTAGCCAAGCGGGATTTTTTATCATGTTAGAAAACAGGAATCTGTAGAATAATACCCTTTTCTCCCATCCTATATTCTCGATGATGTATCAACTATAAAATCACAAACCTTATTTTTCAATTCCTACAAAGGTATAGTCTTTATCTTCTACCGCTTTCTTGATAGCAGCGTCGGATACTTCGCCGGAAAGGGTCAGCACAGCGGTACCTGTTTCGTGAGATACTTCTGCTTTTTCTACCCCTGCAAGAGTTTCCAGTGCTTTCTTTACAGCGGCTTCACAATGACTACACATCATACCTTCAATTTTAACTGTTTCTTTCATGGTTGTTTCCTCCTTTGGAATCATAGAAATATATTCATAATCTGCCTCAGCCAGTGCTTTTTTCATGGTGGCTTCTGCAGGTTGTGAGCTGTAATTTACCTTGACCTCACCGGTGGTGTGATCGGCTACAACTTTTTCAATGCCCGGAATGGATTCCAGGGCTTTTTTCACGTGGGCTTCGCAACGCTCACACATCATGCCTTTCACCAGGATGGTCATTTCATGGGTTTCTTTTATTGGTGTATTTTCTTTTTTCTTTTCTACCATAGGCCGTGCTCTATGCTTCATAGGCTTATCCTTTTTCGTGTTATATATAGAGAACAGATTGAGCCGAAGTGCATTGAGACATACAGTCACACTAGAAAGGGACATGGCGGCGGCGCCCCACATGGGATTCATGGAGATTCCTGGATACAACCCAGCGGCCACCGGAATGAGGAGTACATTGTAAGCGAATGCCCAGAAAAGGTTTTCATGGATATTTCTTACGGCTTGCCGAGACAAGCGAATCGCTGCTGCTGCATCGGTCAGTTTAGAATTCATCAGCACAATATCGGCCGAATCGATGGCCACATCGGTGCCAGCTCCAATGGCCATACCAATGTCTGCTCGTGTTAGCGCCGGTGCATCATTGATACCATCGCCCACCATGAGAACTTTGCCCCGTTCCTGTAATTCTCGGATCACCGCTTCTTTGCCATTGGGCAATACCCCAGCGAAGATATGGTCCACGCCTGCTTTCTTACCTATGGCCTGGGCGGTCTTTTCATTGTCCCCAGTGAGCATCACCACTTCGATGCCCATGCGATGCATCTGTCGAATAGCTTCTGCGGAATCTTCTCGAATCACATCGGCCACGGCAATGCAGCCCAACAGTTGATTTTCTTTAGCAAAAAACAGAGGCGTTTTTCCTTCATCTGCCAAGCGGGCAGCTGTTTCTTCCATTTCTTTGACCGACACCAAAGTAGAAATATAATCCATTGAACCACCGTACAAAGTGGTATTTCCCAGCTTGCCGGTGAGCCCCTTCCCAGGTAATGCATTCCACTGGGTCAATTCCAGGGCTTCCAGATTTCGTTTGGTTCCTTCTTCCGCAATGGCTTTAGCCAATGGATGCTCCGACAATGTTTCCAAGCTGTAGGCAGCTTCCAGAAGTTCTTTTTCTGAAAACCCCGGAGCCGGAAGAATATCAGTCACTTTCGGCTTTCCTTCCGTAATGGTTCCGGTCTTATCTAACGCAGCAATCTGAATTTTTCCTGCCATTTCCATGGCCTCACTGGTCTTGAAAAGGATTCCCTTCCGTGCGCCCATGCCATTGCTCACCATAATAGCTACCGGTGTAGCCAATCCCAAAGCACAGGGACAGGACACCACCAACACGCAAATGGCAAATTCCAACGAAGTGGCTACCCCGCTTCCTAAGAAAAGATGCACCAGGAAAACCAACACAGACAGCACAACCACCGCCGGAACAAAGACAGCGGATACCCGATCAGCCAAGCGGGCAATAGGTGCTTTCGTGGCTGCCGCTTCACTGACCATGCGAATGATTTGTGAAAATGTGGTATCCTCCCCTACGCGACTGGCCTTGGCACGAAGATAGCCATTGGTATTGATGGTGGCCGCGCTGACAGAATCCCCAGGGCCTTTTTCTACCGGTACCGATTCACCGGTCAAAGTGGACTCATCGATGGCACTATTGCCAGATAAAAGCACCCCATCGACCGGAATGGATTCCCCCGGTTTGACCACAAAAACATCTCCCACTTGTACTTCTTTGATATCCACTGTCACAAGGTCGCCATCTCGTTCCAAAGTGGCCGTTTTCGGTGCCATTTTCATGAGCTGCTTCAAAGCATCGGTGGTACGCCCTTTGGAAATCGATTCCAATAGTTTTCCCACCGTAATCAGCGCAGGTATCATGGCAGCCGATTCAAAATAGAGCTGGTCATGATAGAGACTCATGATGTTCATATTAGACACGCCGTTGGTGATGAGCCAGGTCATTTTGTAGAACACATACAAGGACCAACCAAAAGATACGCCAGAGCCCAAAGCCACCAGCACATCCATATTGGGCGCTCCATGACGGAAAGAGCGGTACCCAGAAATAAAGAATGCCCGGTTCACCAGCATTACTAAGGCAGCCAGTATCATCTGTGTCAATGCCAGTCCCAAATGATTGTGAGCTAAGAAGGACGGTACCGGCCAATCAAGCATATTGTGTCCCATGGTGATATACATAAGCACCACAAGAAATATCAAGGATGTGATGAGCCGCTTTTTCAGTTTCGGCGTTTCATGATCCTGCAGCGCTTCCTCTTCCTGAGAAATCAAATCACTGGCTGCCCCTTGGGCACTGTTTCCCATAGGCTTGGCTCCATAACCAGCGGCTTCCACCGCAGAAATAATGGCCTGCGGCGACGCACTGCCTTCTACGGTCATAGAATTTGTCAAAAGCGACACCGCCACCTTCTCTGCTCCCGGTACGGCAGAAGCAGCCTTCTCCACATGGGCCTGACAAGCGGCGCAAGTCATACCGGTCACGATGTATTGTTTTTTTGTCATTACTTCACCTCTTTCATTTTGGTGACTCGTGACTGGTGACTAGTGACTGGGCAATGATGTTAAGTTAAGGATTTGTGTTAACAGGTATAATTCCATTAGATTTAATAGGTTACTTAAGTTTCTCAAGTTGCTAAGGTTGCTCACGTTTCTCGAATGTGCTAATACTCGATAGCATTATCATCTCATTTGGGTCCCTTTTAGAACCTTTAGTACCCTTAGAACCCTGAGAACCCTGAGAACCTTTTTCAAAGAAGAAAGCATTGCGTATTTTACTTAACTTAATAGCATTTATCTCCATAGGAAAATGCTGATTATACTACGCTTTTCCTAATCCCTAGCCACTGATCCCCAGGTACTCACTTTCCCAGTCACTAGTCACGAGTCTACCAGTCACTCATTTCATTAATTTCTGCAACATACTGCAGAGTTCATCCACCTTGTCCTCTTTCCCCTCCCGAATATCCTCTGCTACGCAGCCTTTGATGTGCGCTGCCAAGAGCAATTTATTGAAACTGTTTAATGCATTGGACACCGCAGATACTTGCATCACGATGTCGGGACAATAGGCATCGCTTTCTACCATTTTTTCAATGCCTCGGATCTGCCCCTCCATGGTTTTCAACCGGGTCATCAAATTTTTTCGTTCCCGTTCCGTCCGCTCCGTGTGACGACAGCAGGAACATTCCTCTTTGATTTCTTTTATTTCAGACATGTCATCTTCTCCTTTTACAGAAATAGGTTGCTCAGGATTCTAAAGTTGCTCAAGTTTCTCAGTTTTCTTGAATGAGCTGAATACGCTATCTAAGACTACTGCCAACTGCTAACCGTTAACTGCCAACTTCTTTCTCTCACGCCAATATACTATACCCCCCTGGGGTCCCTTGTCAAGAGCAGTGAGGAATTAGGAATTAGGAGTGAATGAAGGGGCGCACAAAATTTGGAAGCGCCCCAATACCTCTTTTTAAAAAAAGAAAAGAGCTTGGAAGAAATTGACTAGTATCTTCCGAGCTCTTTTTAGATTAAAAATGCGGCGCTTTATAAGTTGTTGCGCCACCACCACTCCTAACTCCTCACTCCTAACTCCTCACTATTCTTTGCAATGTCCGCTACAACCACCAAACCGCTAGTGTCTGTTTGATTCCACATGAGCGGCGTCAATGTGGGATATCCCTGATGGGCCCAGTACACATCGGTCGCTGGGTCATCATTGGGAAGGGCTTTCCCGGAAAGCCAGAATCCTAAGTGCCCCGATGGATCGCGCATTTCTTTGATGGCATTATCATACCGCTGGAGTCCCAATTTCACTACTTTGAGATGTTCCCAAGATAGGTGGTCCGCCGGTTTGGGCATATTCAGATTGAGAATTCCCTGGTATTTCTTTTCCACAAAATAGGTTTGAATCACATCCAATGCAAAAGTGGACGCCACATCGAGGAACTCTTCCTCTTTTGTTGTTTCTGCGGACACAGAAATGGAAGGAATACCATAAAAAATGCCTTCCAATGCGCCAGCCACGGTGCCGCTATAGATACAATCGCTTCCTGTGTTGTACCCATTATTGATGCCCGACACAATGAGATCCGGTTTGTCACCTTTCAGCCAATGTTCCAAAGCCAGTTTACAACAATCTGCGGTGGTCCCACTACAGGAGAGTACAGAAATCCCCTCTCCATAGCTTTCCTTGTGCCACAACCGAAGAAATGTCTGAAGAGATAAAGAGCTGGAGCAAGAACTGCGTCCCTGGTTCGGTGCAATCACCGTCACACGTCCCAAAGCGGTCAATTTCTTCGCCATAGCTATAATGCCCGGCGCTTCAAAGCCATCGTCGTTGGTTAGAAATATGTGCATAAATGATCCTTTCTGAAAAGGTTAGCAGTTAGCAGTTGGCAGTTGGCAGTTGGCAGTTGGCAGTTAACCGTTTACTGTTAACTGTTTACCGTTTACTGTTTACTGCTTACTGCTAACCGCCTACTCCCTACGGTGCTTTTCAAAGAACAAGAATATAATCGGAATGACCAAAAGAGTAAATACGGTGGATGTGATAAGTCCGCCGATAATAACCCAGGCCATGGAGCTTCTGGTTTCTGAACCAGCCGTAATCGCCAATGCGGTAGGAAGCATGCCTACGATCATGGTGAAGGTGGTCATCAGAATTGGGCGAAGTCTAGCCCGTCCAGCTTCTACCACTGCCTCTTTGGCCTTCATGCCCTGTTGATGCATCAAAGTCAAGGTATAGTCCAAAAGAAGGGTCCCATTTTTCGCCACCACACCATCCATGACGATGATACCAATCATGGAATACAAGTTGATGGTATCGTTCATCAGAAACAGGAACAGCAAGGAACCAATCAAGCCAAAAGGCAGGGAAAACATGCGGATAAAAGAGGTTTTCGCTGATTCATAAAGTACAGACAGAATCATATACACCAAAAGCATACCCATCAAAAGTGCACTTAAAAGTTCAATGAAACTTTCCCGCATGCTGTCGGCCTGTCCAGAGAAACGGAAGGAGACAGATTTCGGAAGCCCCAGTTGGTTCAAATCATGGGTTACTTCCTCAATGAGCTGGCTCAAAGGGCGACTGCCTGGATTTCCGCCGATAATAATGGAACGCTGCTTATCAGTTCGATTGATGGTAATAGGTCCCACTTCATCTTTGATTTGTGCCACATCAGACACATGGACAATGCCCTGCTTGGTCTGAATCGGTACGGCTCCCAAGTCAGAACTTTTATAACTTTCTCCGCCAGCAAAGTACACATTGATATCTGTATCATTGCCATCGTTCAATGCATCATTGGGAAGTACCCCAGCCCCAGCACCGCTAATGGCAGAGGAAAAGGTATCATAGAGCTCTCCCACGGTGACGCCATAATATTTGAGTTTTTCCCTATTCGGAATGATCGATATTTCTGGCAGCCCTTCCTGGTAGGTAGAGCTTACATCGGTAACGCCATAGTTTCCCTGTTTCAGCATGGCTTGCGCCATTTCAGATGCCCGAATCAGGTCTTTCATGTCATTGCCGCGAAGTTCCAATCGGAATGCACCGCCACCTTGCCCCAGACCGCCGCCGGACGTGCCCGATACAGAGGCCTGGTCTTCTTTGATTCGCACATCTCCATCTGTGATGTGGGTAGCAATCCACTGCCGCATCTCATCGGTGATGTCCCAAATAGACCGGTCCCGGTCCTGCCTATCCACCAAAGACACTCGAACACGACCGGAATTGACGCCATTGCCACCACCCACCATGGCCATGTAATTTTTTGCTTCCGGAAGCTGGGCCAAATAATTTTCTATTTGGGTGGTCACCTTATCGGTTCGTTCGATACTGGCATCAGTGGGCAGCTGAATCTGCACATTGAAACCACTTTCATCGGTCCGTGGCATGTACTCCGTACCAATCCATCCCAAAGGTACCATAGATACGGTCAGGAAAAACGCAATGGCTACTGCGGCGAATAATTTCTTCTCATGGAAAAAGCTCCAGTGCAGAAGTTCACTATACTCTTCTTCCCAGTGCTTCTCTAATCGGTCTATGGCTCGCCATAGTTTGGTATCCGGCACATGCAGTCCGTTTTTAAAAAACTTCGATGCCAGCATAGGCGTCAGCGTAAAGGAAATAAAAAGAGAGAACAGGGATGCAAAGACAATGGTTAAGCCAAACTGTTTGAAGAATTGTCCGGTCATGCTATTCATGAAAGCGATAGGCAAAAAGACCACCACGTCGCACAACGTAATAGCAATGGCGGCCATGCCAATTTCCATACGACCATTGATGGCCGCTTCCTGTGCATCTTCCCCTTTGGATAAATGGCGATGAATATTTTCCAGTACCACAATGGAATCATCCACCAGGATACCAATACAAAGAGTCATCCCCATCAGGGACATCATATTGAAAGTGAATCCTGACAGATACATCACGAAAAAGGTGGAAATCAGTGACGTCGGTATAGCAATGATAACCGATGCGGTGGATCGCCAGCCTCTTAGGAAGAAGAACAACACCAATCCAGTGGTGATAAGCCCTTCTATCAGTGTCCCCAGTGTATTGTGCAATGCGGTTCTAACGTAGTCCGCCGAATCATTGACCACCACAAACTGATAATCCGGATATTCCCGTCGTATTACCTCTAAGACCTGCTTCACCCCATCAGCAGTGGATACTAGGTTGGCATTACTATTTTTGTAAATAGAAATACCGATGGCATCCTGCCCGTTAATGCGAGCAAAACGAGAGACCTTCTGGTCTTTTCTGACTACATCGCCAATGGCTGTTATAGGAATACTGCTTCCATCCGGTGTAGTAAGGTGGATTTTTCGTATGTCTTCCACCGTATCATACTGGGCACTGAGGCGAATCTGGGTCTGCCTGGTATCCGTATAAGAGGACCCCGCCGGAGCCAATTTGTTTTCCTTCTTCAGTGTGCTGACGATGTCGCTCATGGAAATACCATAATGAGCGAGCTTATCTCGATTCACACGAATGGCGATTTCCTTATCGCGCCCCCCATGAAGTTCCACATCGGACACACCGTCCGCTTTGGTAAATTCATTGGTCAGCGTGTTGTCCGCCAAAGAATACATATCATCCAATGGATGACTAGACATCATAGCCAAATCGATAATAGGCGCCGCATCCATATCACGCTTTTCCACCACCGGGTCGTCCGCATCGTCAGGAAGTTTTCGACGAATGGCATTCACTTTCTGGGCTGCATCGATAGCGGCAGCGTCCGCATTGGCATCAAAATTAAGTTCCAATGTCACCTGGCTGCGACCGGTCTTCGACTTCGACGTGATGTGCTTCACATCCGATACGGAAGACAATGCATCTTCCACCGGTTTGGTAATTTGCTGCTCCACCGATTCTGCGTCGGCCCCATCGTAGCGAACACTGACCACCACATAAGGCACGTTAATATTCGGATAGAGCTCCACGCCAATCCGCCAATAACTGTACAATCCAAGCACCACGAAGAAAAGTACAATCATAAAAATGCCGATCGGATGGGTGACAGAGTATCGTGTCAAATTGAAACGATGCATCTCACGCCTCCTTATGAATCACATCCACGGTCATTCCATCTTTCAATTTAGAAATATTGGTCACTGCCACCTGGTCCCCTTCGGACAGTCCCTTCTTGATTTCCAGGAAATCATCATTGGCAAGTCCAAGACGAACCGCCACCTTTTTGGCCGTTCCATCGGAAGTAATCACAAACACAGATTTCTTTCCATTATCATCCACCACGGCAGCCTTTGGTAAGAAAAGCGTATCCTTCCGCTGCACCGCTGTCACATCGCACTGACCAAACATGCCGCCCCGCACCTTACCAGAAGAGGCATCCAATTCCAAACGCACTCGATAGGAACGAGTCGAAGCGTCAATAGAAGGACTGATGTAAATCAATTTTCCAGCCACCGTATCCCCCAAGGAATCGATGTCTACATCTACATCCAGGCCTTCTCGCAAAATAGTCATATCCTGCTCGGCCACATCACAATCCATATACAAATGGCTATTATCTACCACGGTCAATAGCTTTTGTCCCGAAGTAGCCCACTGGCCCACTTCGGCCTGACGATAACCAATGATTCCATCAATCGGAGAAACCAGCGTCATATCTTCTGCCTGGGCTTCCAATGCATCCACCGTATACCGCGCCTTCGCCGCTGCGGCATTCTTTGCGGCAATCACTGCCGGACTACCGCCTACCATCTGGTTTGTCAAACTATCCAACGCCGACTTGGCTTCCATCATGGTCCGGTATTTATCATCCCGCTCCTGCATGGACACTGCTCCTTGCTCAAACAACGTCTGGTACCGCTCATAGGTGGTACGTGCATTGTCATAATCACTTTGGGCCTTCATGGTTCCTGCTTCATAGTTGGACCGACTCTCCACCGCCTCGGCTGCGGCCTGATCACTTCCGGCACTATTTTCCTGGATAGAAATCAAAACATCCTTCGTATCCTGAGTGAGCAATACGTCGCCCTGTTGTACTTGGCTGCCTAAGTCCACAGAAATAGACGCAATGCGTCCCCCATACTTAGGAGAAATATCCACCGACGCTTTTGGCACCGTCTCCCCGGAAAGAATAACCCGCTTCATCATATCCTGCTTCTTCATGGTGGTTACTTCCACCGCAGGACGAAGTGCCTCCAGCTTCTTTCCCCCATTGCCTCGATGGGTATACGCATAAATTCCCACCATGGCCAAAAAGAGAATCACCAACCAGGCTATATATTTAAAACGTTTATCATGCATCCATTGGGTAGACATAATTTTTCTCCTTAGTTAAAAGGTTCTGTGAGAGCGGGTTCTGTTTGAACCAGTTCCCTCTGCAAGTCAATGATATGAAACCGCTATCGTAAGGTTCTGTTAGAGTCAGTTCCGTTTGTGAATCATTGGTGTGAAACCGCTATCATAAGGTTCTGTAGGAATCAGTTCCACTTGTAAATCATCGGTATGAAACTGCTATCATAAGGTTCTGTGGGAATCGGTTCCCTTTGTAAATCAATGGTATGAAACCGCTATCATAGGGTTCTTAATTACCAGTCACCAGTCATCTCTATTATACCTTTTTCCTGACACTATGACGAACTATTCTTCCGATTATATAAAAAATTAACACTAGGTTTAGTATAGCTAATAAGTCATTCATCCACTCGCTATGTATTTAATAACTATAACAAAATGTATGTACTTGGATGCGTAGAAATAATTGTGAGGGGTTTAAGGTTTTCCTTCCTGATTCATCTTGCACAACCAACCGTTTTAAAAGTGGCATTGATTTAAGATTTATCCACAGGATGCTCCCTAAACCTAAAACCAATGCCACTTACTTCACTCGTTATTGGTCAACTATGAACTCGGAAAATAAACCTTAACCCCATAATGCGACGAAATTTGCAATATCTCCATATTTTATATATAAATACAACAAAAAGTACTTGCAATTTTCAGTGAAATAGTGCATAATAATACTCGTCAGTTACATATGGGCGATTAGCTCAGCTGGGAGAGCGTCTGCCTTACAAGCAGAATGTCAGCAGTTCGATCCTGTTATCGCCCACCATAAACTGAAAGAAGCAATTAGCGATTTTACCGCTGGTTGCTTCTTTTATTTTTACCATTTTCCTCATTTATTATTTAGTGAATGCTCGATAATTCATACGCCCGATATTTACTGAATATATGCAGTGAAATATTGTCATGGAGGTGCATAGGAATACGGGCTATTGTGCAGATTTCTGTGCACTTACTGTTGTTGGTTGTTAGTTGTCGGTTGTTTGGCCCCAACAACAAACAACTAACAACCAACAACAACTACTAAGTCCTATCATTGTGTACAAAAAAGGATTAGCAGATAAGGATTTAGAAAAACTTCTTCTAATCCCTAGCTACCAATCCCTAATCCCCAGTCACTAGTCCACTAGTCACCAGTCACTAATTATTGTTTTTCCGCCAATTCATCCCATTTTTCATAGAGGGTATCCAGTTTCTGTTTGGCTTCTTCGTACTCTGCTGCCAGTTCTGCATAGTTATCTGGATTCATGCTCATCTGGGCGGTGTACATTTTCAAAGTGGCTTCCAGTCGTCCGATTTCCATCTCTACATGTTTCAATTTATCGATGTCTGCCTGAGAGACTTCCTGTTTCGGCTGATGGGTCCGTTCTACCACGATAGGGGCTTTTTCTACCTTCTTATCTTCCGCGGTTTCCCCTTGGCGGTCTTTTTCAAAGGCTTCCAAGTCCTGTTTCTTTTCTTTGTAGTAGCTATAATTGCCCAGGTATTCCGTCAGTTTCCCCTGATCCATTTCTACGATGCGGGTGGTCACTTTGTCCAGGAAATAGCGGTCATGGGATACCACCAGACAGGTGCCGCCGAAGGCTTCGATGGCACTTTCCATAATTTCTCTGGTCGGAATATCCAGATGGTTGGTCGGTTCATCCAATATCAAGAAATTGGGTCGTTCCAGGAAAAGGCAGAGCAAAGAGAGTCGGGCCTTTTCGCCGCCGGAAAGCATGGCTACCTGTTTGAATACATCATCGCCACGGAAGAGGAACATGCCTAGAATATTTCTGGCCTCTTTTTCCCCGAAGTTAAATGTATCTCGCACTTCATCGAGAACAGACAATTCTGGATGGAGTCGTTCCTGTTCCTGGGAGTAATATCCCATTTTTACGTTATTTCCTAGCTGAATGATACCGGTAACCGGTTTCTTATCGCCTGTAATCAATTTCAGCAACGTGGTTTTTCCTGCCCCATTGGGACCAATGAGCCCCACCACTTCGCCTTTTTTGATATGCAAATTTAAATCTTTGAAAATGATATGTCCCGGATAGGACGCTTCAGCCCGCAAAATATCCAGCACTTTTTCGGCACATTCCTGGGGCGGATCGAAGTGGAAGCGAAGTGTAGCCTGGTGTACTGGCTTTTCCAAACGTTCCAGACGATTGAGCTGAGACTGACGACCTCTGGCCTGTTTGGCTTTGATGCCTGCTTTGTAACGGCGGATGTATTCTTCTGTTTCTTTGATATGTTCCTGCTGTTTTTCGTAGGCCTTTTCGTAAGCTTTATCCTGGTTCGTTTTGGTCTCTAAGTAGCGAGTGTACCCACCGCGGAAGCTGCGAATATGATGATTTTCCAAATCAATGATGCCAGTGGCTGCAGCGTCTAGGAAATAGCGGTCATGAGAAATCATCAAAATGCCGCCCTTGTAGGAGCGAAGATAATCTTCTAACCATTCCAGCATGCCCATGTCCAAATGGTTGGTCGGTTCATCAAGCAATAGAAAATCTGGGTGCCGCACAAAAGCAGCGGCCAAATTGATACGAACCTTCTGCCCACCAGAGAAAGAATGAATATCCCGGTCCCAATCTTCTTTAGAAAATCCCAAACCGGTCAAAATTTTTCTAGTGGTCGATTCGTAGTCATAGCCACCTAAAAATTCAAATCGTTCTTCAGTGCGGCCATATTGTTCCACCAGTTTTTCATCGTCTTTATTTTCCTGAAGCGCTTTGGTCAGTTCTTCCATTTTATTTTTATAATATAAAACGTCTTTCCAAGCTTCTTCCATTTCTTCCCGAATGGTGTGACTGGTGTAATTGAAATCCTGTCTGAGATAACCGATGATGGCCCCATTATCGGCTTTCACAGACCCTTTATCATATTCTTCGGCCCCCATGATGCACTTCAAAAGGGTGGTCTTTCCTGCCCCATTGGCCCCCACCAATCCAATGCGATCTCCACTTCGCACATCAAAGGACACATTTTCAAATACCGTCTTAATCCCGAAAGATTTCGACAGTCCATTAATTCGTAAAACTGACATAGTTTTTCTCCATTACCTATTGATTCTTTTATTTTTCATACCGCTTACATTTACAGGTTTCTCAAGGTTCTCAAGTAGCTCAGGTTTCTCAGGCTTCTCAGGTTCCTCAATGTGCCAAGAAACGCAAGCAAATCATTACATTCGAAAGATTCTGTATCTGCATATGAATGAAAATTTTCAATAAAAAGAAATTGAACTATCGATTGTTGTTGGTTGTTAGTTATTTGAAGCCAAACAACTAACACCCCTAAATACGCCGAAGCTTACTAGATAACGCATATTTCTATGCATTTTAATATCAAATTTGCGGCGTTTCTAAAATTTTGCTGCGCCGCCACCTTCATTACGCACTACGCACTTCGCATTACGCACTTATTTCAATATTTCCGCCCGAATAACAATCACAATTTCAGATTCTTCTTGGGTGCGATTCTTGCTTTGAAATAGTTTTCCTAAGATAGGAATATCTCCTAGAATCGGTACTTTGCGGAAGGTTTTGCTTTCTTCTTTATCAATAAGGCCCCCAATGGTCAGCATGTCTCCAGAACGGAGGCGTACCATGGTATTGGCGGACCGGGTGATGATGCGGTAGGCTTTCATTTCCGGTACCAGGTACGGGGTGGATACTTCTGCATTTACATCGGCAGTGATGTCTTCGTTCTCACTGATGATGGGCGTATAAGTCAATTTAATGCCCGCATCTTTGTATTCTGTAGCGGTGGTTTTGACTCCATTTTCCAAATGCTCCACAATGACAGGAATTTTACTGCCTATCAGAATTTCCGCTTTTCTGCCATTCATGGTAACCACGTGCGGCTTGGCCAATACTTTAGCTTTTCCCTGGGTCACCATGGCATTCAGTTTCGACTGAAAGAAAAACGTATAGGGATGCCCCGCAATGGATTTCCCATAAGAAATACCCGCATATCCCTCAGGCACTTTCACAGACCATCCATTGTGATACACATTTCGTACTTTCGGATTGCCATCATCATCGTACTTGATATTTCCTGCATCATCGGTCACATAGCGTTGTTCGCTCCAACTGTCCCGCTGATAATCCGCACTGCCGGTGAGACTTTTGAAATCCCAATCAATGCCCAATTCTTTGGAATAGGATTTATTGACGGCAATGACTTCCGCTTCCACTTTGACCTGCTTTTCTGGTCGGTCCAATAGTTTCATCAATGCATCGGCCTGCATCAATTCCTGGGGCGTGCCTTTGACAATCACCGTATTGGCGCCGCTCTGGTAGGTCACATGGTCATCAGAAAAGATCTTTTTCAATCCTCTAGCCACTTCTTTGGCAACGCCATAGGACAGGCGATAGGCCCTCACAGTATTGCCAGCCTGTTTTTCTGCTTGGGAATTGAATACGATAAGTGTATTTCCTTCTTGTCGTGATACCAAACCGGCGGAAGCCAAAATGGCCGTGAAAGCTTCTTCTGGTGTGACATGCTCCAATTGAGCGGTCACTTTTTCTTTGATATCTCCGGAAAGCACCACATTCTTCCCTGTCAGTTCTGCCAATCCTCGCAATACCTCCGCCGCTGGTGCCTGGTTCACCTGCAAATCCAGGGTGTGACTTTGTGCAGCTTCCTTTTCCGTAGCAATGGTCACAGAAGTCTCGTTATTACTAGGGGTTGTTACGTCTGCTGCCGCTATGGGACCATAAAGGAAAAATAAGCAGCAAAAAGCAGTACCCGCTTTTTGTATCAGCGAGTACTGAGGGTTAACGTGCCAGGAGAACCGGTCAATGTGACGGTTCTTTTTTCTATTCCAGAAACAGTCCATAGGCCTACCTGCTCTCCTTCACCAACGGTATAACTTTCTCCCTGCCATTCCATAACAGCTCGTTTTTTATTACCAAAAGACATGATGCCCTGCAATTTAGGATACATGGTGGTTTCTTTTTTCTTCACCGAATCGCGAGAGGAACTTGGTTCTACGAGTTTTTTAGGAGCTATGACAGACGGAGTCTCTTTAGCTGCCTTTTCTGCTTTTGCTTCTTTGGCAATGGCTTCTGCGTGAAAAGGGTCCTTGATGGGCTTACTTCTGATGTGTAAGCTGGCATCATATCGTTTCACCGGTTTCATGGCCTCTGGCTCTTCTTCTGAGGATTCTGATACGGTGACGGTCTTTTTCTTTATTTCCTTCTTTTCCGGCAATAATTTCGAAGCCGTCCCTTCACCCCAAAGTCCCCAAAGACTCAAGAGAATGATTCCTATGGCAATCCCCAGCCATATCCAGCGTTTTCGTTCTGCCATAGCCGTATCCTCTACGTAGTGACTGCTTGGTCATTCATCCATCCGATATGTAATGAACATATACAGTGAAATTTTGACATGTAAATGGATAGAAATATGGGTTACTATGCAAAATCCGATGTACTTGTTGTTGGTTGTTAGTTGTCGGTTGTTTGGCCCCAACAACTAACAACTTCCATTTAGAATCTAAAATCCTTCGGCATTAACATAAACTGGCTTTCTTTTTCAATGTCATCATAACGAATCCATGCATAAAAAGAATGTAGATCACGATAATAGGTCCAGTATCGATGCTGCAGTCTGCCATTGACGGTATCCACCGTCCACGCCAAACTGAAAGCATCCATAGATGTCGCCTGTAAGCGCACCCCTGCACTGACAGGTTTTTCGCTACTGTAACTATCATACCGATACGGAGTAAATCCTTTGATGTCTCGATCGGTATAAGAAATCCAGCTAGAAAAGATCCGATAATGACCAGATAAACTCAAGCCATAGTAACCATTTCTACGGATATTATCTCTAGCACCATAGTAATCCTTTGCATAGCCAGCACGCCAACCAAAGTTCAAGAACTTTCCAATCTTCCAAGGATTACCAGAAATATAAGTATCAAATCCCTTATAATTTCCTTCTACATCCTTACCTCTACTACGATTCTCCTGCCAATATCCAATTTCTCCATTGACTCCTACATAAAAGCGAGAACCAAAGAGATAGAAATGATTGGAATTGAATTCCAAAGATGGACGTTTCTTTACCCAAATACCGCCATCATCATTGGTGGTACTTTCTTCTTCTGCATAATGAAAATTCAAACTTCCTACCGGCGTAGTATAGCGAAGGCCAATATCCGGCTTATATCCGGCTTTGGTATACCAGCGATTTTCCGCATAGGCAGTCAAATTCATATCATTGTCCAGTGGAATCTCAATTCTATTATGGAGCCCAAAGCCATTATCACTATCAAATACGGGTCGTGGAATCAAAGTCCACGGACTAATACCATTATTCTTCTTCAAAGAGCCCTTATAAGTAGAAAGCGTAAGTAACGTAGTATTCTTCGCCATAAGTTTTACATTATGGGCCACATAATGATCATTGGGGTAAATATCGATAGATTCTGCTTCAATGCGATAGTCAGGTACTTTTGCTACAGCATGACGGGTCGTAAAATACCCATCCTGCACAACCAGATGATTATTATTGCGGTCATACACACCGCTAGCTCCCTGGAAGTAATAGGTATTTTCTTCCCAACCAGACAAATTTTCGAACTTGCCCATCGCCTTGGCAGCATCATACTCCGCCCGATCCGCCTTGAGACGGGTGGTGGGATTATTCCATCTCACTTCTCCAGGAATGATATATTTCTGAGAAATGGTATTGCCATACACATACTGGGTCTGGTAACTATCCATCATATGATGAACATCTACATTTCCCATGGCATCCACATCTCCAGTGGTATCATTGTAACGCATTTTATCTGCATTCATAACCATCGGATTTTCTTTGGAAACACCCATATCCTGTTTTTCTTTATCCTTTTTAGACTTTGTTTTCTTATTATCGCGCTGCTCCGTCTTTTTTTCGTAAGATGGGGCCAGCACACCATCATCTCCCACCAACACCATTTTGGTACTGGTTTCATCAATGGCCGGAACTTCGATTTTTTCCCGCATCTTTGAGACTGGTTTCGTATCGTCTGGTTCAGAAAGAGAAGCTGCCTGTACACTTCCTGCCCAGCTCGTTACCAAAATGGCGCAAAGCAAAGCCTTTTTCCATTGCGTTTTACTCATATGTCACTATTATTTCTCACGTTCACCATCGTCGTTTCTCACGATCACCACAGAAGCCGCTTCCTCTTCATTGGCGGAAGAATTGGTTGCTTCTGTGGTATTGGTATTCTTATCGCGAACCGACTCTAATTCTGCTTTTGCATTTTCATCTATAGTGGGTTTGGCAGCGGTCGCTTCTTCCTCTTTAGAAGTTACTGCTACCTGGTTATCAGCGGCTTCTGTCGTTACCGCAGCCGAACGAACCACTCTCTTTCTAATCACTGCATTGGGCGCACCTTCTGCCAATACCAATCCTTTGGTGGTGACTGCTTCAGATGTCTGAATATACAATTCACTGCCAGCAGGCAAATTCACATCTTTCCCTTTGACGAAAATGCCGCCCACCAGACCAATGGGTCCCAAAGCCAATGCGCCAATGGTAGACGCCCCTACGGCAGCGGCTTCCATCTTCAATTTTTCTTTCGATTCAGGTCCCAAAACCGTTGGAATGGATTCATCGTCCACGGAGAATACCTGGTCAAAGGAAATATCCAACTGTCCGCTGCGGCCAAAACTCTTCGGACGGCTCACCTTCGTCACCACACCGCTCCCCTGGGAACCACGGGGCAGTACCAGCACATCACCGACCAGCACATCTTCCTGTACAGTAAATGTCACCACATCACCCACCTGGTTGAGCTTGCTGTTCACATCATCATTCAAAGAAATTTTGAATACCGTATTGGCCGGCAGCTCTACGGTCTTCATTTCATAATGCTGATCCCCATAGACCGCCTTTTCCAAGTCAGCCATACGGGTATCCAAAGCGCCTTTCTTTTCCTTGCCATAGACCTTAGTTTCCAATTCGCCGATACGAGTAGTCAAAGGTTCTGTCTGCACTTCATCGGTCAGGTAATACTCCATGGCATTGGTTCTTGTGGAAATAGAAGGTGTGGTGTCATCATCATTCTTTACCACATCCACATAAAGATTGCTGATACGATTATCCAATCCGCTGGCAGAACTATTTCCTACCCCATAAATCACATTGTCCACCTGGTCCACCCGCTGAATCAAAGAACCAGACTGGGCACTGCCATAAATGATTTCATCTACCCGGTCAATTTTTTCGGACAAAGTGACCGCTTCGTCTGCCATGACCGGCATAGACATCAAAAGTGCCACGCCAGCTGCCGCTGCCAATAATTTTTTATTCATATATATTACCTCTCATAATTTACTTATATACATAGGGATTATGGACTAGTAGCCAGGCCCTAGGGAAATATATTTCAAATTCCTACAGCATAAGATTTCTTCTCATCACACTCTTACATCAATGACAGCCGATACGCCAACGCCTTGTACACGGCTGAAATTGGTCGGATTCTTGCTGTTCATCGGAATCAAGCCTTTAATACGGAATAATTTATCATTCCAGCTCACTTCCAGCTGTCCCACAGCTTCCACTTTTTCCACCTGATCGGCATCCCCAATGACCTGGGCTGCGCCGATATATCCTTTATTTCCAATGCTGACAATAGGAACCACCTTGGTGGCATAATTGGTGCCAGCCCCTTCCTTCATCATCACAGAATTGATGGCACTATTGATAGAGGCCCCGTACTTGTCAACCAAGAAGCCGATGCCTCCTACCTTAGCCATGCCACCTAACACACTGCCTAAACTAAAAGCAGAAACTTGAGAAAATGTGCCAGCACCAATCATAGCTGCCGCCAGCACGCCTATAGCCAAACGTTTTAGTTTCATAAGAGAATCCTCCTTTGTCGAAAATCCATCTTCTGAAATACAAATTCAAAGGAAATCTTCCTATGGAATTTCCTTACAATATGCAGATTTCCAAACTATCCACACTTACTAAATATTATACAATTACTCCTATGTTCTATGCAATGAGAAATATAAAAAAAGCAAAAACAGTACGCCATATGATCAATTACGGACTACCATTTTTGCTCTAACTTATATATTTCAATTTTAAATCAGCAGACTTCATTTGATACAAAGATGTTTCCTTAGGCTATTTCATTTTCATTTGGTACAATCAAATGATAATCCAAAGCCTGCTCCTTATTTAAGACAATCACGCTTGCCTTCCAAATTTTCAACAAAGAGCGCATTTCTTTTGCTAAACAATCCTGCAAAGAAGCGGACCAATCTTTTTCATGCTTTTGAACAATTAATATAAAACAAATTTTTGGCGCATTATACAACTTCTGTTTTAGTTCAACGCCAACCCCCTCTTCTGACCATAAATTACCATGTATAGCCTCACACATCATCAAAGAATCAGTGAACTTTTTCGCAATTTTAGTAACATAAGATGAAAAATTCTCCACACTCGCCGCAGGATTAGGTGCAGAGGATTTCGCCTCAATAAAGCAAATTAAATCATCACGAAGTGTTACACATTCTACAGATGACACCCCAGCACCATTCAGTTTCTTGGCATATACATCCGATTTCTCAATATAGTATGTCTTTTCAGCAGCAAAGAGAAACCGCATCCCAGACTCTTCAAATTCTACCATATTACTTTCCCCGCATCGCCAAATCCACTTCTTCCTCATATAGCTTTACCGAAGTATCTATAATAGAATTATCTGGCATACCATCTAACATATTCTGATAAGAAGGCTTTTCCCCTTCCGCCAAAGACAAAACCGGTATAGAAGCCTCATGTTTTCTCGCTAGCAAATACAATTTCTTGATAACAAAATAAGAGTGAGTCGCAACAAAAAATTGTACCCCAGCTTCAGATAATTCATAAATCATATCCAAATAATCAATAAGTGCCGTCGGATGCAAAGCCGATTCTATTTCATCTATAAAAATAATGGAATTAGTATTCAAATACCGATTGGACAACAACCTAGAAAAAATGGAAACCTTCTTAATCCCCTCCGACGTTGTACCAATCGAAAAACGGCTATTTCCCCTCTTATAATACCATTCACGTCTCTTCTCGTCATACTCGATATGACCATGGAGCAAATCTTCCAAAGAACGCTTTCCTTTTGAAAAGGCCTTGAAATTATTTCCTTTTCGAGACGGATTCTGTAACGCCTTTACCAAATCCAAATACGTATCATCGAAACCAAACATAGAATCCTGATCCCTAGACTTCAGAATGATATTAAACAGCGACAATACCTCTTTGGCTGGAATAAAAATAGATGACTCCTGACTTGGCACAACGAAATCATTTTTTACATTTCCAATCTTGCGCTTCGTATCCCGACCAAATCCATACGAAAAATGATGGTCTTCACTTACCATATCAAAAGAAAGTGCATCTCGTCCTCTTTGAACCAAATCCCCCAACTTTTCCGTCTGGAACGTCCAGTATAACTTATCAGAAAGGATCTCATTCAGGCTCCGTTGCTCATTTCCTTTGCCACACTGCTCCAACGTTTTCAAGACCACATACAATGCTTTTAATAAAATTGTCTTGCCGCTACCATTGGGACCGATTAGCAAATTAATATGTGACAATGAATCCCATCGTACAGAAGTATGTTGGCAAAAGTTTTCAACCTGCAATGAATCTATCATTCTATTCACCTCTTTAGATTTACACCATATTGAAAATCCGACTTTAAAAACGAGACTTTGGCATGCTTTAATTTCTTCCAATCACCATTCAGATCATTTTCTTCTAAAGTTTCATATATAAATAACCAATTTCTATCCATATCATATTCTCTTAAATCCAAAGCATGCTGATAAATTTCATCAAGTTTTTCCTTTTCTTGTCTCTTTTTATAATACAAAAGTACAAACAACTTATACAAGCAGTTATCTACTTTCTTAAAATCGCTAATATTCGTATTGACATTGTTAATATTTACGCAAAAATCACTAATATGTTGTATCTCAAATCCATATTTTAAAGAAAATAATATTGCATAACAACATTCCTCATAATTTTCATTCATACAACCATCATCAAAGGCTTTGTTAGTAAACATCCGAATAGCATCAATAGGGGGCTTACAATTACTAAATATATAAGTATCCATCAAAGGAAACAAATACGGATAAATCAAGCACAATTGCATTCCTATTTTCCAACAATATCTTTTAGCATTATCAGATAACGATTGTCCTGATAATATTTGTATAGCATAGTTTAATATTGCTGAATTTTCTTTGTTATCCCGCATTAGTTCGATAGCAAGACTAAAAAAATCCGCGACCTGTTTATATCCCACTTCCCCATATGTAGTAATTAATTTAAATTCATTTAATTTCCTAACCCATTCCGTTGCACTAGAACAAGGTAATTTCCGAATACATATTTTCTTATGATTCAAATGCAAATCATATTTTCTAAGTACGCCAGAAAGTTCCCTAAGAAAAACTTCAGCCTTCTCTTCAGATTCTACAAAACACATAAAATCATCAATATGCCGGATGTATCTCCATCCCTTTTCATATAGTTCATTATCTACTACCGTAAGGATAAGCTCAGATATAAGATTAAACGCATGTGGCCCTGTCAAAATTCCGTGTGTTTCTTTATATTTTAACTTCTGGCAAGCATCATCAATTTTATTATACCATTTCTTCTCTTTGCCTTTGTTTTTCTTTGCTTCTTCTTTCCCTATTAACGCCCATGGAATAGAATGAGTATAGATACTTTGAAAGCAATTGGAAATATCTGCTTCTACAATATATCTCATTCCTATAGGTAAATCATCCTTAGGACTTCCCCCATTACGCCAATCATCATAAGTCATCAAAAATAAGGACTCTTCATTTGACCTTAGCTGGAGATGTATACGACTTATTATATAATCCTGCGAATCAGTCTGTGCATGAAAGTGCTCTTGTATTTTTTCCCAATGCTTCTTTAATACCGCACATAATTTTTCATATGCCATGGGTGCGGGAATACCTAGCTCTCTAGTTGTATTGTTACTGCGCATAGTGTCAAATCTTACATAATCATATTCCTGATATTTAAATCCAGGATTTTGTTTTTGGCAAAGTTCCGCAAAAGATCGACTATCAAAAATAGGTGGGAGATTTTTGGAAAATACCCCAAATGACAACAAGCGATCATATAAAATTGTCCCTGAAATTTCATCCATATAGTCGGAATATTTCTTTGTCATAACATCCTCCCATCCAAATTTCTTTTCTAAATTCTTTACTCTATTTTAACATATCGCAACAAAAAAGTCCGAGGAACTATATCACCCGGACTTTTTTGTATATTATCTTCCATAAACCGTCTTGGTCAGAAAACGTTTTACTGGTTTCCAATAGAAAAATTCTGCCACAATAATAGAAAGTAAAAATAGAACCAACATTGTTATGATTCCATTATGTCCCAACACATTCATAAGTTTGCGAGACAACAGAGTAATCAGCACTTGATGCACAATATACAATTCAAAACTAATATTTCCCAAGTGCACGATCATCGGATCGCCAAAGATTTTATCAAGAATGCCGCCTTGTAACGTGCAAGCATAAATGAGAATAAAAGCAAGGAGAATAAATGGAATCGGCTCCCAAACTTTGCCGAAAACTCTACAAGAGATAAAATAGGCCGCCAGCGTTCCTAATTGAAATAAAGAAATCCAATAAGAGTTTCCTCTCCAGTTCCACTTAGAAACCATAAGAAACCCAGTATAGCCAATGAGAAAATCCAATATGCGATACGCTGGATTTTCATAGTAACCAAAGACACCAGGAAGTGGATTGAATCCTGTATGATACCGATACCAATCACAAACTGCCTTCAACAAAACCAGCAGGATAAACCACTTCGTACCCCCCCGATTTTTGAAGAAGTGAACAATAACTGGCACACAAAAATAAATGAATACCAAATCGGATAAGAACCAGGTTACACCATTAAAAGAAAACTTTGCTGGATCATACCAACTCTGCAATAAAGTTACATTAAGAACTGTATCCGTGAGAAATCCACTGAGCCCATCCCGATAATCTATCCCATGCTTATAGAAATGCCCTAATGCTTTTGTAAACATGAGCAGAAATAATAGAAAATGAAGTGCATAAAATTTCTTCAACTTGCCAAGCATGTAAGAAAAAGAACTTTTCACATCATAGGCAAAATCCGACCGGCAATAATTGTACGCCATCAGAAAACCGGAAAGAATAAAAAATATCTCTACCCCTCGCCCGCCCATATCAAAATAGGCAGGCTTTGTCACAAGCCAATAGGAATGATGAATGAAAATCATCACAAATCCAATAAAGCGTAAGCCTTGCAATGTATCTAATTTATTCTTCATCTATTTTGGTGATTCTCCTTCGCTATCATAACTTTTACTTTTTGCAAAATAGCATTTACTAGAAAGTTGTTTTCTAAACCATATCGCACAAACATATATATATGAAAATAACTTTTTCCTCGTTGCATCAAAAAGAATGCAAATCAGAAAAACTCCCACTACTGTTACAAGCATATGAAACATAAAATACCCCACATTGCTCATATACGCAGAATCTACATGAATCCAATGACCCCATAATTCTCTGGCTACATATTGATTCATATGAATCAGATACACACCAAAAGTGAGTGGTCCCATCCATAAAACTATATTCCTTATACACTGATTACCGATTTTCATTTTGTAGAATAAGAAAAAGAGCATTAAAGATGCCAATAGTACAGTGGGAGAATTATAGTTATAAAATCCATTTAAACCAAACCGCCCGACCTTATAACCCTCTTTAGTAAGAATCCAATGGACCGGCCAAGAAGATACAAATGTGCACAAACATGCGATAATATAAATCATCCATGCCTTAGTCTTCTCAAAAGATACATTCCACAGGCGAATATATCCGCCCCAAAAGAAAATCACAATCAACCAAAAAGTACTATAACCTCCTTGCACTTTAAAGGGATCTGATTCTGGGCGGAAAAAACTATAAAAACTAAAAAGCAAAGTAGTAATACACAAAAACTTCAGATACTCTTTCTGTGTCATCGACCGAGCAAACTGTGCCAAGAAAGGTGATAGCAAATACATACCAAAATAAGCTGTAACAAACCAATAGGCTTCATACCTAATAGGAAATAACGCATGAAAAAAATCCTTCCAATGAAACTGGATTGCTGGATGAATCATCAAATGTCCTGCGTAAAATAGTAAAGAGTAAAAAGCCACCTGCAACCATAGAGAAAAGACTCGTGAAATATGAAAATTCTTTTTTGTCACCAAGAAATAACCACTAATCAAGACGTAGCAATTCACAGCCAAAAAAAAGAATGCCTCCAATAGCCATGCCAATTTTTGATTGATCCCAACTGATTTATAGAGTGCTCCACCAAAAAGCAAATAATGAAGTCCAACAATCATAAGCATCGCAATGATACGAAGTAATTCTATACCCGTCTGTCGTCTGTCGTCTGTCGTCTGTCGTCTGTCGTCTGTCGTCTGTCGTCTG
>SAMEA104315429__coassemble_603_pt1 | contig 24967 bp, 25 predicted proteins | sample SAMEA104315429__metabat2_low_PE_029 | metagenome-assembled genome bin SAMEA104315429 (sample SAMEA104315429) | gut metagenome | biome: Monkey gut; feature: monkey-associated habitat; material: faeces | place: China | collected 2013 | reverse complement strand
GGGTATTGGGGCGCTTCCAAATTTTGTGCGCCCCTTCCACCACTCCTCACTCCTCGTTCCTAACTCCTCACTTCTTCAGTGAAGGCGAATGAATGACCATTCACTAGTTACTAAATAAATGAAAAGGAGTCGATTTCATGGGCAATTTTGATTTCTTGAAAAATAAACCAGATTACAACCTGTTTGCCCCCACTGCCATAGAAGCGGAAGGCGTGTATAGTACGTCTCCTTCTTTGTCTGCCCTTCTTTGTCGCAAGGCATTGGAATTATCGGTGAAGTGGGTGTATCGGAAGGAAAATATAGCTTTCCCTTACAATGACAATTTGCAATCTCTTCTCCATGCGTCGGATTTCCAGCACTTGATGGATCACAGCACGTGGTATCGGTTGCAGCTCATTGTGAAAGCGGGAAATCTGGCGGCCCATGAGGAGCGGAAAATTCCGGCCAGTACGGCGGTGGAGTCTCTCCGCAGTTTATTTGAATTTATCCAGTGGTTGGATTACTGCTATGGTGCGACCTATGAGGAACGGTATTTCTCTGAAAGTAAGATTCCTCAGGATGTGAAGACGGTCAATGAGAAACGGATTCGTCAGCAGGGTGAGCTTCTGAAGGAGAAGGATGCGGAGAATCAGAAACTTCTGGAAGAGTTGGCTGCTATCAAGGCGGAGTTGGCTTCGGTGAAGGAGCAGCACAAGGCAGAGCGTCATTTCAATCCGGAGAAGATTTCCGAGTTCAAGACCCGGAAGATTTACATCGACGTGGATTTGCAGCTGGAAGGCTGGGTGCTGGATGGGCCTTCTTCCAATGTGGTGCAGGAGTACCAGGTGGAGAATATGGCCGGTGTGCCCGGACAGGCAGGCTTCGCCGATTATGTGCTGATGGGCGCCGATGGGCTTCCTTTGGCGGTGGTGGAAGCGAAGAAGACCAGTCAGGATCCCAATGTGGGACGCCAGCAGGCTGTGCTCTATGCCAATGCCATTGAAAATATGTGTGGTCGCCGACCTTTCATGTTTACCACCAATGGGTTTGAAACTTATTTCTGGGATGATCGCAGTGGGACCCCGCGGAAGGTGAGCGGGATTTTTGGGCAGGATGATTTGTCTCGTCTCATGATTCGCCGCTCCGAAAGTCAGGGGCCGCTCACAGCGATTCCTATTTCTGATGCCATCACGAACCGGGCTTACCAGAAGGAAGCCATCCGCAGTGTGTGTGCCAATTTGGCAGCCGGGCACAGGAAGAATCTGCTGGTCATGGCCACTGGTACCGGGAAGACCCGTGTGGCAGCCAGTCTGACCGATGTATTATCCAGGGGAAATCGAATCACCCATGTGCTTTTTCTGGCAGATCGCACTGCTTTGGTATCTCAGGCGAAGGATGCTTTCAAAGAGTACTTGCCTCGTATGTCTCTTTGCAATCTGTGCAACAATAAGGATGACCGGAATGCCCGCATCGTATTTTCTACCTATCCGACCATTTTGAATGCCATCGATGAATCGAAGAATGTTTCCGGTTCTCGCCTTTTTACGCCGGCTCATTTCGATTTGATTATCATCGATGAAAGCCATCGGAGTATTTTCAAGAAATATAAGACCATTTTCGACTATTTCGATGCCATCCTGGTGGGGCTTACGGCGACGCCCCGAACCGATGTGGACAGAAACACCTACGAATTTTTTGATACCGTCGATGGGGTGCCTACCTACGCTTATGATTATGACCAGGCGATTGAGCAGAATTACCTGGTGCCTTATTACAATTACGAGGTGCGGACCAAATTCTTAGAAGAGGGAATCACCTATGATGAATTGTCCGACGCCGATAAGGCACGGTATGAGGAGGATTTCGCAGAAGATGATGGCCGTCTCCCTGATTTCATTCCTTCTAAGAAATTGAACAATTTCGTGTTCAATACCACCACGGTGGATATGGTGCTGGAAGATTTGATGGAACGGGGCATCAAAGTCCATGGTGGGGACCGATTGGGGAAGACCATTATTTTTGCGGAAAATAAACGACATGCAGAATTTATTGTGCAGCGATTCAATGCGCTCTATCCATCGTACAATGGGAAATTTGCCCGTCGCATCGTTTGCGGCGATCCTTATGTGGAGACTTTGATTGATGATTTCAAGAATCCGGAGAAGAATCCTGTCATTGCGGTGTCGGTGGATATGATGGATACGGGCATCGATGTGCCGGAATGTGTCAATTTGGTTTTCTTCAAAAAAGTGCGGTCCAAGACGAAGTTCTGGCAGATGATTGGCCGCGGTACTCGCCTTTGTCCCAATTTGTCCTGCGTAGATGGCAGAAGCGGGGAATATGTAGGAAAGAAATATTTCCTTATTTTCGACTATTGCGGTAATTTTGAGTATTTCCGTCAGGTCCATCATTCTATGGGCGATAAGCTGCCAAAGACCCTGTCAGAGAATCTCTTCGACAAGCGGGTAGAATTGATGAAAATCCTGCAGAAGAGTGATTACCGGGCGGAGTCCTACCAGAATTGGCGAGCTGAGCTGGCAGACTTGTGTCAGAAGCAGGTGAAAGCCCTCAATACGGACCTGGTTTCTGTGCGTATGCATTTGAAATCGGTGGAACGGTTCAAGAAGGACGGGGCGTTCCTGGTCATCAGTGAAGGGGACAGCGGCGAATTGGCCAGAGAAGTGGCACCACTGGTGTCTGACCCGGAAAAGTCGGAACCGGCCAAGCGGTTTGATAATTTCATCTATGGCATGATGGTGGCCCAGGTGGAAAAACTTCCTACCTATGACAATGCAAAGAAACAACTGCTAAAAACCGTGGCGCTGCTGAAGGAAAAGGTTAGCATCAAGGCCATTCGTGAGGAAATGTCTCTCTTAGATGAAATAGAATCTCCGGACTTTCTGGATACGGTGGGACTTTTGGAACTGGATGAAATCCGTTCGTCCCTTCGTGGGTTGATTCAGTTTATTTCTGGTAAGGGAAATAAAGAACGAATCATCACCACTGTGCTAAATGATCCCATCACGTATAGCAGTGAAGGCCATGGAGTGGAAGCGGAGACCTTTGAAAGCTATCAGGAAAAGGTGGAAAGCTATTTCACCAAACATATCGATGACGTTCCGGCGGTGCAGAAATTGGTCCACAATGAACCATTGACCCAGGCCGATTACCAGGCATTGGAGCATATTTTCAAAGTGGAACTGGGAACCCCGGAAGAGTATAAACAGTTCTTCGCTGATGAACCTTTGGGCCTGGTGGTCCGGCGGATTGCCAAACTGGATGCCAAAGCGGCAGAAGCCGCGTTCTCCTCCTTCATCAATGAGGAACATCTGAATGCCCGCCAGATTGCCTTTGTGAAAATGGTCATTAAGTACGTAGAAGTCAATGGCTATATCGATAGCCCCGCCAGACTTATGACCGCTCCTTTCGATCAGTATAATTGTGGGGAGATTTTCAACTTCTCCCAAATGGCCGATTTGGCTCATGTGCTCAATACCATTCGGGATAATGCGGTGAAGGTACGGTAGAAATGACAGGTAGCTCAAGTGGCTGAGGCTTCTTAGGTTGCTCAGGTTCGTCGAATGTGCTCTTATCCGTACTCGTCATTTCGATTTCCAAAAAAGAATAATGTTGTTAAGTTAAGGATTTGTGTTGGTAGGTATGATTCCGCTAGTGATCAAAAGGTTCTGAAGGTTCTAAGGGGACAAAGGGTTCTCACGTTTCTCGAATGAGCCAATGAACGCTGGCGTTATCATTTCATTCGGAAATCCCTTAGAACCTTTAGTACCTTCAGAACATTTTCCACAAAAGAAATCATTGCATATTTCGCTTAACTTAACAGAATTGTCCTGTCGGGGGAGGCAGTAGCGATATACTTCGCCATGAACATAGTAAGCGAGTTAGGTGGTGCCTGATTCTAACAATAAAAGAGAAAAAGGAGGAAACAATGAAAAATCAAGTCATTTCTTTGCCAGATATCATGACTTTGGTCAAACCATTGGCTGAAAAATATCATGTAAAAGAATTATATCTATTTGGCTCTTACGCAAGAGGGGAAGCCAATGCAGCAAGTGATCTAGATTTCCTCGTTTTTGGTGGAGACGGTTTCAAATTGACGTATGTACTGGCTTTGGGAGAAGAATTGCGTGAAGTACTACAGAAAAAAGTAGATGTGTTTGAAATTCGGGAAGTCAATCCAGAGAGTGAATTTTACAAAACGATTATGAAAGAAAAGGTATTGGTGGCATGAAATATTCTGATGAGCAAAGGATTCGGAAGCTTTATGAATATGCCAGTAAGTTACATCAATATATAGAAGAACACCATATTTCTCGTGAAGCTGTATTGACCGATTTTGCATTACAATGGCTGATTACAACTCCGTTATATAATATTGGTGAGCAGGCGTATCATTTGTCTCCGGAATATAAAGCAATGCATGATGATATTCCCTGGTATATGATTGCTGGGTTAAGGCACAGATTGGTACATGATTACGATGGAACCAATTGGAATGTCATTGTTGAAGTGGTATTTGATGAAATCCCTGTGTTATTGAATCAGTTAGAGCATTTATCTATGGAGAAGTGAAGCACACTGACAAATTTTCATAGACAAAATCAATAAAATACGGTATCATTATCTAGATGAAAGAAAGCGGTGATACATTGTTAGATAAAGCTTTGCTTCAAGATTTTCTGAAAGACAGTCAGGTGGACGGTCTTTTTATTCAGAAGGATGAAAATTGCCGATATCTCAGTGGCTTTACTGGTTCTGACAGTTATTTGTTTTTGACGGCCGATACATGCTATCTGTTGACCGATAGCCGGTATACGGAGCAGGCCAAAGAGGAAGCCATTGGTTTTGAAGTTATCAATTATATCCCGAAACTGGCGGAAACGGTAGGAAAGTTGGTTTCCAAGCATCATGTGAAGCATCTGGGCATCGAGTCTGTCATGACTTATAAGATGTACCTTGGCTTTGATGAAGTGATGCCGGAAGTGGCTTTTGATTTCTGTGAAGTGGACAAACTTCGACAGATTAAGAGTGAAGAGGAAATACAGCTGCTCAAAGAAGCCTGCCGGATTTCTGATGTGGGATTTGAAAAAACCATTCCTCATATCAAGGCCGGTGTGACCGAAGCGTACCTTCGTGCGGTTCTGGAAAGTGCCATGCTAGAAGCTGGTTCGGAAGGAAAGTCCTTTGACACCATTGTGGCCTCTGGTTGGCGTTCTGCGTATCCCCATGGAACGGCTACGGACAAGGTCATCGAAAAAGGAGATCTCATCACCTTTGATTTCGGTGCCATTTATAAAGGGTATCATTCGGATATCACTCGTACTGTAGCAGTAGGGGATATCACGGATCGGCAGCGTTTCATTTACGATTCCATTTTGGGATGTAATGAACATATCGAAGAGTATATGAAGGCAGGCATGAAAGCCTGTGATGTAGATAAAGAAGCCAGAAATTTCTTGAAAGAGAGAGAACTGGATACCTATTTCACCCATGCACTGGGACATAGTGTGGGGCTTGAAATTCACGAATCGCCGATTTTGGCGCCTAGGGATTCTTCGATCCTGCAGGTGGGGATGACCGAAACGGTGGAACCAGGGGTATATATCCCCGGAGTTGGTGGAGTCCGTATCGAAGATACGGTTGTCATAGAACAAGATGGTCTGTCCATCTTAACAAAATTCCCAAAGAAATTTTTAAGAGTGTAACAGGAGGAAAATGAAATGATTTCTAGTAATGATTTGCGCCCGGGTATTACCGTTGAATTGGACGGCCAGGTTTGGCAGTGCATCGAATTCCTGCATGTAAAACCAGGTAAAGGCGCTGCTTTCGTACGTGCTAAACTGAAAAACCTGCAGAGCGGCTCTGTAGTTGAACGTAAATTCAACGCAGGTATCAAACTGCAGCCAGCTACAGTAGAACGTAAACCGATGCAGTACCTCTATGAAGCTGATGGTTCCTACTGCTTCATGGATACCGAAACTTATGAACAGATCATGCTGAACAAAGAACAGCTGGGCGACAAGATCAACTTCCTGAAAGAAGAAATGGAATGCAACGTGGTATTCTTCAACGGCACCATCATCGGCGTTGATATCCCGAACTCCGTAGAACTGAAAGTTGTTCAGACCGAACCAGGCATCCGCGGCGATACAGCTACCGGCGGTTCCAAACCAGCTACCATGGAAACCGGCTATGTAGTTAACGTTCCGCTCTTCATCAACGAAGGCGAAATGCTCCGCATCGATACCCGTACCGGTGCTTACATCGAACGTGTAAAATAATATAGAGGGCGTTATGCGTGTTGCGTAGTGCGTGATGTAGAAAGGGGTGCACTTCAGTGGCACCCCTTTTTTAGGAATTAGTAACTAGGTTCTTACGTTAAGCGAAACATTGGATGATTTCTTTTGAGGCAAAGGTTACTCAGGTTGCTCAGGATTCAGAGGCTTCTCAGGTCCTCCGAATGAGATGATAACGCTAGCGTGTATTAGCACATTCGAGAAACGTGAGAGTCATTAGCAACTTGAGAAACCTGAGTAACCTTTTTCTCAGCAGGAAACAATTCCATGTTTCATTTAGCGTTGATTCTAGAAAGAGGAAACTATGCAAACAGCAGAAGTGAAGAATGACTTAGGCACGATCCGTATAGCAGACCAGGTGGTGGCTATGATTGCTAGAGGTATCGCTCTTCGCACGCCCGGCGTCTATGCTATGGATGATCGATTCTCCCATGGTATTTCTGCTGTCATCAGTGATGCCGAGGCAGAAGGTGTGCGTGTGTCCATGAAGGACAATGGGGTAGTGATTGACCTTTATATCGCTGTATCCCATGGCGATCGGGTACCGGCTATTGCGTTGAAATTGCAGGAAGCTGTCAAAGAAGGGGTAGCGGATTCCACCGGACTTCGGGTGAATGCGGTCAATGTCAATGTGGAACGCATTGTGTTTGAAGAAGCATAATGATGCTATAAAGATAAGCGAAACAGTGGAATCATACTTACTAACGTAAATTCTTACCTTGACAGCACTGAGGAGATGAGAGTCATGCTGACCGAAGAGGAAGTATATCAGAAGATTGAAGAAGCCCTGCTTGCTATGCCGGAAGTGTCCCATTTCACCCAGTACGGATTTCAGTATCTGATCCAGGGATTGGGACAAGCCTTCGGGTATAACAAAGGCCATCGTGGACTTTTGATTCGCAGTCGAAAAGATGGGAGCGTCAAGATGGATGTATCGGTGGCTCTCCATGAGGGATGCCAGGTGAGTGAAATCGCCCGGTATATCCAGATGGTGGTGAAAAACATTTTCGCCTCCGGACGATCGGAGCCCATCGATGCCATTGATGTAACCATTACGGAAATAGTGAAGTAATATTGAAGTATTTACCGTTTCTGTTAACTGGTATGTGAATCCCGCTTTTAGTTAGAAGTGAGAAGTTAGAAGTGAGAAGTGGTGGAAGGGGCGCACAGTTCATATAGCGCCCCAATACCCTCTTTTTTAAAATAAGTACTTTGCGGCGCTATATAAGTTGTGCGCCGCCACCATCACTCCTCACTCCTAATTCCTCACTCCTCACTTTTTGAAAGCGGATGATTCACCTATTGTTACGTACTATATATCAATTATATATGAGAGGCAAATATGAGTAGAAAACGTGCAAGAGAGTATGCATTGCAGGTGCTGTATTCCCAGGAACTCAATCCGGATTCGGAACCTATTGATGCCGAACTTCTCAAATTGACCGAGAAAGATAAAGAATTTGCAGATGCATTGATTGCCGCTGTAAAAGGACATGAAGAAGTGGATGCTACCATTACCAGCCATTTGAAAAACTGGTCTCTGCAGCAGCTCAATGTGGTGGATAAAAACATTCTCCGCCTGGCTATTGCAGAATACAATTTCATGGAAGACAAGAGCGATAAAAAAGTCATCATGAACGAAGCTATTGAAATGGCAAAAACCTTCGGTGGTGAAAATTCCTATCGCTTTATCAATGGACTTTTGGATAAAACCTTAAAGTAATGAGTATCATTGGTATGTTATCTCGCTATTTTCTGAGTTAGAAGTGAGAAGTTAGAAGTGAGGAGTGGTGGAAGGGGCGCACAAAATTGGGAAGCGCCCCAATACCCTCTTTTATTAAAAATAAGTAGTGGCTGGTTATTCATTCATATACCTTGTGTCTATTAGTGCACAGCTTTATATGGGGTTGGGTAAATATCCATGCATTAACACGAATAAAATTGGTAACATCACTAGGGAAACACTGAATTAATCATGGTTTGAAATTATTCTTGGATTTTTATTCAAAGCGAGGAAAGGAAATCCGCGAATAGCGAGCTATTTAAGGATTTCCTTGACGATGCTTTGGATAAAAATCCATATAATTTCAAACTATTTGATTAAATCAGCGTTTCCCTAGCGTGTTGCCCCTTGGAGAAGGGGCGGCGAAGCCGGGGATAGAGTGGCCCGAAGGGACACAATCAGCACTAGCGAATCATGGTTCATTGTTTCATAAACCAACAAAATGTTTTATACCGCTAGGAGCGTCTATCCCCCTTGTATTTCCCCTTCTCCAAGGGGGTACGCGATTTACCGCTTATTCAACAATTATTTTTTCGAAAAAATGATTTAATGACCAGCTACTAAGTCCTTTGCGGCGCTTTATAAGTTGTGCGCCGCCACCTTCACTCCTCATTCCTCACTCCTAACTATAACAGATGGCATTTTCAATAATGAAACATAAGATAGGAGCACAATGTTATGAGCCGGTTTCTTGGTATTGATACCAGCTGCTATACCACATCGGCAGCGGTATATGATTCATCCAAGGGACTTTTGGGAGAAGAAAGAATCGTTCTGACAGTGAAAGAGGGAAATCGGGGACTATCTCAGTCCAATATGGTTTTTCAGCATGTGAAAAATCTTCCTGTGCTTCTCGAAAGGCTTTCTCCTTTGCTGCAGGACCTGACAGGCATCGGTGTTTCAGCATTTCCACGGAGGCGGGCAGATTCGTATATGCCCGCTTTTCTTGTTGGGAAAGGCACCGCAGAAAGCCTCGCTTGTTCTCTCCATATTCCCTTGTATTTCTTCAGCCATCAGGAAAATCACGCCATGGCAGCTTTGAGAGACGCCCCTTCTTTGTGGGGCAAGCCTTTCTATATGATGCATATGTCCGGTGGCACCCAGGATGTACTTTCCTGTGAATGGCAGGAAGAGGGCATGGATATCAAAGAACTTTTGACATCCAAAGACATCACCGCTGGACAATTCATTGATCGAGTCGGCGTGGCTCTGGGACTTCCTTTCCCCTGTGGCAAATGGTTGGAACCTTTAGCAGAAAAAGGGGATGATTCCTATAAAATTCCTCGTTCTTCTGTGAAAGGGGCTTTCAGTTTCTCTGGACCAGAAACCAAAGTGCAGAGAGATATCCAAAGCGGAAACTATCGGAAAGAAGATATTGCTAGAGGTGTTCTCGTTCATATCGGTCGGGCCTTAGAAAAAGAACTCACCGCGTATCCATTTATAGAAGGCAGACCGTTCATCGCTGTCGGCGGCGTCATGGCCAATCGGTATCTCCGAAGCAAAGTGGAAGACATTTGTCATACCATGCACCTGGTTCCCTATTTCGCAGATCCTCGCTACAGTAGCGACAATGCCACCGGCAATGCTTTTGGAGCATATATGAGAATGGTAGATGATGACTAGTCACCAGTGAATTTTCCTCTTCTTGATAGTGATACACCAGCGGAATACAAAAAATATGAGAACATACAACGTAGCGGAATGCAGTCAATTTCTTGCGGCTGCCATACAGAAATCCTATATTTTCAAAAATATTACTGTCCGGGGTACTTTATCGGGCGTGCACACTCATTTTTCGGGTGTCACATTCTTTTCTTTATATGATGGGAGTCGCCGTATTTCCTGTTTCATTGGCCGGATGCACCATGCTTTCTTGACACGAAACTTAGAAAGCGGGCTGGAAGCTTCTTGCGTGGGTGATCTGCGATATGATAGCCGCATGGGCCGGCCGGTGCTCTATGTGAATCGAGTGCTGGCGGTGGGCCAAAGTGAATTACAGAAGAAGCAGGATACGCTCTATACGGAACTGGAACGGCAGGGGTATTTTGATAAGGCTTGTAAGAAGCCATTGCCCCTATTTCCTTTTCATATTGGCATCGTCACCTCTGGCAGCGGGGCTGTCATTCACGACATTATCCAAACAGGACGGATGAGAAATCCCTATATCCGGTATAGTTTGTACAACAGTGCGGTGCAGGGAGAAGGGGCCGCAGAGGATATGGCAGCGGTGGTAAGTTCTATTTCTAAGACAGAGGATACGCCGGATGTGCTAATCATTGCCCGTGGTGGTGGGGCCGAGGAGGATTTGGCGCCATTCAATGAAAGGGTGCTTTTGGAAGCGGTCCATGATTGTCCGATTCCGATTATTTCTGCGGTAGGTCATGAGACGGATACCACATTGATTGACCTGGTATCTGATGTGCGCGCTTCTACGCCGACCCAGGCTGCCGAATTGGCCATTCCGTTGCAAAGAGAAATACTAGGCGATATAGAGCGGCTTGTACAATCTATGACGGAACGGATGAAGCAGGTTTTGCAGCAAAAGAAAGCTATGGTGACCAGTTTTTTGCCTTGGCTTTCTGCTTCTTTGGCAGGGCAACCGATGATAAAGAAGAAAAAAGAAATTCATACCCTGTGCTTGGGTATGAGAAATGAATTACAAAAGCAAATTTCTGACGGATATAAAGAAACCGGTCGTGCCATGTTGCAGTTGCTACAACAGGAAAAGAGGGTGTATCATGGATAAAACGAAAAGTACTTTTGAAGGACAGATGGAACAGCTTCGGCAAGCAGCAGCCAAAGTGAATGAAGAAGGTATTTCTTTGGAAGAAATGATGCAGTCCTATCGGGATGGTATTTCTGCGGCTAAACAATGTCTGTCGCTCCTTGGCGCTGCTGAGGAAGAAGCAAATCAGCTGTCAAAAGAGTTGGAAACCATGATGGAGGGAAAAGAGCCATGATACAAGAGCTATGGAAGGAAAAACAGCACATCATCAATGCTCGTTTGCAGGATTTGCTGCATGCTGATTGCAAGGAACATCAGTGCCTCTATGATGCCATGAATTACAGCTTGAATGCAGGGGGAAAACGGATTCGTCCGTTTTTATTCCTGGCTGTGCTGGAAATCTTAGGAAAAGAAAGTGAAAAATTTTTAGATGTAGCTTGTGCCTTGGAATGTGTCCATACCTATTCCCTGATTCATGATGACTTACCTGCCATGGATAATGATGCCTATCGCCGGGGAAAGCCAACCAATCACATGGTGTATGGAGCCGGCATGGCCACTATGGCTGGCGACGGACTTTTGACCTATGCATTTGAACTATTGGTGGGTCAAAAGGAAATATCTCCGCTCCTTCGGTGCCAATTGATGGATATCCTTGCCAAAGCATCGGGCCCTTCCGGAATGGTAGGTGGGCAGGCCCATGATATCCAAGCAGAAGGGACAGATTTGACCCTGGCAGAATTGCAGCTCATGGACCATTGTAAAACCGGTTGCCTTCTGTGTGCGCCTGTAGATATGGCGGTGGCTATGGCCGGGATAGAAGGAAAAGAAGCACAGACATGGCATAACTTTGCTAGCCACTTGGGGTTGCTTTTCCAAATCACCGATGACCTTTTGGATGTGAATGGCCATTTGGATGAAATGGGAAAAATGCCGAACCAGGATACGGTGGATCATAAATCTACCTATGTGACGATTTTAGGGAAAGACAAGGCATTCTCTCTGGCAAAACAAGAAGCGGAAGCAGCCAAAGCATCGCTGAAGGAAACCGGGCGAGAAACAAAAGGATTAGAAGAATTGGTGGATCTGCTTTTGGTGAGAACGAAGTGAGTTTGGTGACTGGTCACTAGTCACCAGTCACCAATTACATACATGAGGTATAACAAATTGTCCAATCAGAAAGTAAAGAAAGAACGACTTGATGTGCTCTTGGTAGAGCAGGGCTTTTTTGACAGTCGGGAAAATGCCAAACGGCATATTATGGCCGGCATCATTCTAGTGAATGATGTACCGGTGGATAAAGCGGGGACAAAGATTCCTGTGGATGCGAAACTTCGTATTAAAGGTCACGTGATGCCCTATGTGGGTCGCGGCGGATATAAATTGGAAAAAGCATTGAAGACCTTCCATATCGATATGAAAGGAAAGGTCATGGCGGATATTGGGGCGTCCACCGGTGGATTTACCGATTGCGCTTTGCAAAATGGGGCCGCGAAAGTTTTCGCCATTGATGTAGGAACCAACCAGCTGGATTGGAAACTTCGTTCCAACCCGCAGGTGGTGAATATGGAAAAGACCAATATCAAAGTGGTCACTGAAGAGACACTGGGGGAAAAAGTGGATTTTGTATCCACCGACGTTTCCTTCATTTCCGTATTGAAAATCATCCCTGCCGTGAAATCCATTCTGAAAGAAGATGGCTCCATGGCCATTTTGATTAAGCCCCAATTTGAGGCCGGAAAAGAAAAAGTAGGCAAAGGCGGTATCGTCAGAGAACCGGAAATTCACGAAGAAGTGGTAGCCGATACGCTGGCTGCTTTTGAAGAAAAAGGATTCCACTGCTGGGATCTCACCTTTTCGCCGATCAAAGGCGGCTCAGGAAATATAGAATTCCTGGCGTATCTGAAATGGCAACAACCAGAAACACCCATTACAGAAGAACGGATTCATCAAGTGGTGGTAGAGGCCCATGAGGTATTGAAGAAATAGGATGTATGGTGACTAGTAGACTGGTGACTGGTGGCTGGGGATTTCCTGGTGCCTAGCCACGAGTCACGAGTCGCCAGTCACCTTTATTTTAAGAGGTATTATTATGAAATTTGGTATTTTCCCCAATTTGGGTAAGAAAAATTTATTTCCTTATTTACCGCAGTTGCTACGTCTCCTGGAGGCAAAAGGAAATACCTATGTACTGCCCTCTGTCATGCAAGAAGGATTGGAAGCCCAAGGGCTTCATGGTCCTTTTGGATCTATCGACGAATTGGGACACACAGATTGCATTCTCTCCATTGGGGGAGATGGGTCTTTCCTTGGTGCAGCTCGTACCTTTGCGGACTATTCCATAAAAATGGTAGGTATCCATTTGGGAGATTTGGGATTCTTAAATAGCATCACACCGGAAGATACAGAAAAACGAATTGACCAAATTATGAGAGGAGACTATGTAGAAGAAGCACGTTTGTTTATTTCTTCTACCATTCATCACCAGAATGGAAAACAGAAAGCACTCACTACGGTACTGAATGATATCGTCATCGGTCATGCACAAATTGGTCAGCTGGCGAGAATCAATCTTTTCGTTAATGACCATTTCATTCAAGAATATGCGGCCGATGGGCTCATTATTTCTTCTCCCACTGGTTCTACCGGATACTCTCTCTCTTGCGGAGGCCCCGTGCTTGGGCCCACCGATGACCGCATGATTGTGGTGCCCATCTGTGCCCATAGTTTGCAACGGTTCCCTGTGGTGCTGAAAAGCAGTGATAGGGTCAAAATTACTGTACCAGAACGGGAAAATACCCTTAGTATTTCCCTCGATGGCAGTGAATCATGCTTATTTACCCATACAGATTCTCTTATGATCCAGGGGGCGGAGAAACCGATTCGTTTTATTCGGTTCCAAGACCAAAATTTCTTTGGCACCATTACGCAGAAACTGGTGCGGAAAATTTGCGAAAAGCAGTAAAAATAGCGGCGGTGCGTATGATTTGAAAACGCCGCTTTTTTTCATTTGGTGACTGGTGACTCGTGACTGGTGACTGGGGGACAATTTTTCCTAGTCACCAGTCACCAGTCCCTAGGCACCAAATGAAAAAACATTTGACAAGTGACATCTTTTTTGCTACAATAATCAAGTCATTGTACAAGGTGCCATGACGCAACCGCACGGAGACGGCTCCGTAAATGCTTTTGTAAGCTGCCATATTCGGCGAGTATAGTAAAGAGGAGGTGCACACATGTACGCAATTATCAAAACCGGTGGTAAACAGTACTGCGTTGAAGAAGGCAAAGTCATTACCATTGAAAAACTGGAAGCTCAGCAGGGCGAAGAAGTTACATTTGAAGAAGTTCTTCTCGTATCTGGTGATGCAGTAAAGATTGGCCAGCCAACCGTTGCAGGCGCAAAGGTTACAGCTAAGGTTCTTGAACAGGGTAAAGAAGCTAAGATTCGTATTTTCAAATACAAAGCTAAGTCCAACTACCGTCGTCGTCAGGGACATCGTCAGCCATTCACAAAAGTTCAGATCGAAAAGATCGAAGGCTAATGATTACCGTCACATTGCATAAGAATGTAAAAGGACTCTATACAGGTTTTTGTATTTCCGGACATGCCGATGGGTATGAAGGAGATGCAGAGTATGACCTGATCTGTGCTGCTGTATCAGCTATTTCGTTGACTATCGCGCAGGGATTACAGGATGTACTTCACTTGGCAGGGACTTTTGATTCGAAATCGGGCTTCTTAGACGTGGATATTTCTTCTCAAGAGAATGAAAAAAGCCAGGTCTTGATCGAAACTATGGTGCATGGTTTGAAGTCCATTCAGGAACAGTATCCTGATAAATTAAAATTTAACAAATAAAGGGGTGAATTTCATGTTACTGTTTGATCTTCAGTTATTCGCTCATAAAAAAGGTGTTTCCAGCACAAAGAACGGCCGTGACTCCAATGCGCAGCGTCTGGGAACCAAAATGCATGCAGGTCAGATTGCTAAACCAGGCAACATTATCGTTCGTCAGAGAGGTACTCACCTCCATCCAGGCCTGAACGTTAAGATCGGCAAAGACGATACACTCTTTGCAGTTGCTGAAGGCAGAATTGCTTTCGAACGTCTCGGCAGAGACAAGAGACAGGTTAGCGTATATCCTGTAAATGAATAATGAGTAAAAAAGAACTGTTACCTTCGGGTAGCAGTTTTTTTGTGGAGAATTTTGAGAGAGGTAAGTAGTGAATGCTCGATAATTCATACGCCCGATATTTACTGAATATATGCAGTGAAATATTGTCATGGAGGTGCATAGGAATACGGGCTATTGTGCAGATTTCTGTGCACTTACTGTTGTTGGTTGTTAGTTGTCGGTTGTTTGGCCCCAACAACAAACAACTAACAACCAGCAACAATTGCTAATCCGATTTTATTCTAGTTGAAATTTGAATTAACGAGCAGCCACTAAGTAGCATCAGTTTAATCATTTCTATGCGCTTGTTGCTGGTTGTTGGTTGTTTAGTTGTTTGGTCCTAACAACTAACAACCAGCAACAATTACTGCTCCGATTTCATTCTAGTTGAAATTGGAATTAACGAACAGATACTATTTACTAGTCACCAGTCACTAGTCTACCAGTCACACTATGCCACTAATGCATAATTAAATGACAAAAAGCATAAACTTTCTATTGACGACTCCCGCTTTTTACACTATCATTAATCTTAATAGATAAGCTATAAAAGGGAGAGTGTCTCTCTTTTTACGCACTATAAAAGGAGGAGTTACTATGATTCAAGTATTAGTCAATGGAGCTGCTGGCAGAATGGGAAGCGAAGTCGTTCGTTCTGTCATGGCAGAAGAAGGTTTGGAAATTTGTGGAGCCGTTGATCCTGGCGCTGCAGGAAAAGATTTGGGAGAAGTGGTAGGGAAGGCTGCCAACGGAATCGCCATCTGTGCCTCTTTGGAAGAAGCTTTTGCTAAAGGGAAACCGGACGTAGTAGTCGATTTCACTAGCCCGAAGGTCATTTATGCCAATGCGAAATTTGTGCTCGAACATGGCGTAAATATTGTCATCGGAACCACAGGCCTCACCGCAGAACAGCGTGAAGAACTTTCCGGTATCGCCGATGCCCATGGAGCCAATGGACTGGTAGCACCGAATTTCTCCTTGGGCGCTGTGCTTCTGATGAAAGTATCTGCAGAAATTTCTAAATATATGCCTAATGCTGAAATCATTGAACTCCATCATAACCATAAATACGATGCACCTTCTGGCACCGCTAAGCTGACCGCTGAAAAAATGGCAGCAGCTCGTACCCAGGAACCAGAAGCTGATGAAACCAAAGAAAGTCTGCCCGGCGTTCGCGGCGGCAAGTATGAAGGCATCACCATTCATTCTGTCCGTCTGCCTGGCTATGTAGCTCATCAGGAAGTCCTCTTTGGTGGTTATGGCGAAATCCTGACACTCCGTCACGATTCCCTGGATCGTAAATCCTTTATGCCTGGCGTCATGTTGGCATGCAATAAAGCTATGACTGTCAAAGGCTTTGTATATGGACTTGAAAATTATTTGGATTAAGAGAGGTTGAGAACTATGAGTAAACTCCCACGCGTAGCTGTCCTTGGCGCCACCGGTGCAGTAGGGCAGGAATTTATCCGTCTTTTTGAAGAAAGAAATTTCAAATTTGCTTCCTTGAAGCTCCTGGCTTCCAAACGCAGTGCAGGCAAAAAACTCATGGTATGCGGTAAAGAATACACCGTAGAAGAAGCAAAACCGGAATCTTTTGAAAATATCGATGTAGCTCTTTTTGCAGGCGGTAGCATCAGCAAGACCCTGGCTCCTGAAGCAGCGAAAAGAGGTGCCGTTGTTATCGATAACTCTTCCACCTTCCGTATGGATCCAGAAGTACCGCTGGTTATTCCGGAAATCAATCCAGAAGATATTGCTAAGCACAAAGGCATCATTGCCAATCCGAACTGCTCTACCATCATCATGCTGATGGCATTGAAACCGATTTATGACCTGTCCCGTATCAAACGGATTGTTGTCAGCACCTATCAGGCCGTTTCCGGTGCCGGTAAAGAAGGCATTGATGAACTGTATGATGAAGCAGCTGCTTTTGCCAAAGGGGAACACTACGAACCAAAGATTCTTCCATCTGCTAGCTTGCCGAAACACTATCAGATTGCTTACAACCTGATTCCGCAGATTGACGTCTTCCTGGACAACGATTACACCAAGGAAGAAATGAAGATGGTCAATGAAACCCATAAAATCATGCATGATGATGCCATTGGTATCACACCAACCGCTGTTCGTGTACCAGTCGCTAGAAGCCATGCAGAATCTATCTATGTGGAAACCGAAGAACCTCTCACCGTAGAACAAGTGAAGAAAGCCATCGAAGGATTTGAAGGGGCAGAACTGGTGGATGATGTAAAGAATATGATTTACCCAATGCCGCTGGATACTTCCGATAAAACGGACGTAGCCGTAGGCCGTATCAGAAAAGACCTAGTTAATCCGAACGGTATCAACCTCTGGGTATCCGGTGACCAGATTCGCAAAGGCGCAGCCCTCAATACCCTGCAGATTGCAGAATACATGATTGCTCATGATATGCTATAAGTGATGTATATCGCGAGTGCATTACTATCAATTTAAACCGATACGTCGGTGACTGGTAGACTGGTGACTCGTGACTGGAATCGTATTTCCTAGTCACAAGTCACCAGTCACGAGTCACCAAATTATTTATATAAAAGGAGACATACAAATGGCAACAGCACAATTTGGCCGCGTAATTACGGCTATGATTACTCCATTCACAGAAGATGGTGCCGTCGATTATGAAAGTGCAGTCGCTTTAGCAAAACACCTGGTAGCTCATGGCTCTGAAGGTATCCTTGTAGGCGGTACCACCGGCGAAGGCGCTACCATGACTGCGGACGAAAAATTGAAACTGTACAAACTCATCGTAGATGCAGTGGGCAAAAATGCACCAGGAAAGAAAGTACCGGTTATGGGAAATATCGGCACCATCAGCACTGCCGATACCATTGCTTTTGGTAACAAAGCCAAAGAAACCGGTATCGATTGCGCTCTGGTGATTGTTCCTTTCTATGTTAAACCAAACCAGGAAGGCATGTACCAGCATTTCACCACCGTAGCAAAAGGCGTAGACCTGCCATTGGTTCTCTACAACGTACCAGGCAGAACCGGTGTATCCATCCAGCCTGAAACCATTAAGAGAATTGTCGATGAATGCCCGAACGTAGTAGGTATTAAAGATGCTACCGGCAACTGGGACCAGGTCACCAAAGAAAAAGCGCTCCTTCCAGATAGCTTCATGATCTATAGCGGTGACGATGCATTCACCCTGCCAGTTCTTCTGGCTGGCGGCGTAGGCATTATTTCCGTATCCAGCCACGTTATCGGCGACGATATGCTCGCTATGGTAGACGCATTTGAAAAAGGCGACTTGGAAAAAGCCAGAGCCCTTCATCTGAAAACCTATCCGATCAACAAAGGCATGTTCTTCACCGCTAGCCCAACTCCAGTCAAGACCGCTGTCAACCTGGTAGGCCAGCCAGGAGGCCATTTCCGCCTGCCGATGGTAGAACCGTCCGATGCAGAAAAGGAAACCGTACGTAAAATGCTCGAAGCTTACGGCGGACTGTTGTAATTTCATATAATACTGTGTACATTGTTAGACATCATTATGCCTGAAAATAGAATCATTGGTGACTGGTAGACTGGTGACTGGGGTATATTTCCTAGGCACTAGTCACTAGGTCAGTAGTCAATACACTCTGTTTTTATAGTAATAAAAAACCTTCTGAAGGACTCATAGGAGTTTCAGAAGGTTTTTTGTTGCCCTAAAAGGGCAATGTCATTAAGTCAAGAATTTGCATTGGTAGGTATGATTCCGCTAGTGAGCTTAAGGTTCTAAGGGTACAAAGGGTTCTCACGTTCCTCGAATGAGCCGATAGCCACTAACATTATTATCTCGTTTACAGCCCCTTAGAACCTTTTTCCAGAACAGAATCATCGCATATCTCGTTTAACTTAACAGCATTGCCTAAAAGGGGGAATGATTGTTGCTTTTTCTATCTACAAACAACTAATAACAAAGAATGCAAAGACAATTGCTCGATAGTGCATAAAAAAATCTTGCTACAAATGCATTAGCGAGCAATCAGTGAATATATAATTTGTTGTATTGTAAAAGTATTGGTGGGGGTACCAAATCAATCAACACTTTATTTTTTATATCTGCTAGTTGAAAATCTTTCTCTCGTGCATGCTGATATGCTATAATAGAAAAGGATTTTTCCATTCCAAAAGTAAAGAATAAGGAAGTGTATCTATGAAAATTACGACTGAAGAAGCTCAGAAAATCGCTCTTCTTTCCCGTCTGGAATTTGCACCAGATGATTTAGAGAAGATGAGAGACTCCATGAACAGCATTTTGACGTACATGGAAGAACTGAACCAATACGATACGACAGATGTAGCGCCTACGGTACATGCGGTAGAGCAGTACAATGTCATGAGGGAAGATGTCCCTCATCAGTCTTTTACCAATGAAGAAGCACTGATGAATGCGCCGGAAAAAGAAGATGGCTATTTCAAAGTGCCGAAGATTATTTAAGGAGGCGGCAGAGTGAAATACACGATTCATGATCTCCATGAACAGCTGGTGAATAAGGAAATCTCCGCTGTCGAATTGACTAAGAAAATTATCGCTCATCGGGATAGTGTAGAAGGGGATATTCATGCATTCCTGTCTACTTCTGATGACAGTGCTTTGGCACAGGCTGCTAAAGTAGATGCGAAAATCGCAGCAGGAGAGGCGATTTCTGACCTGGCAGGTATTCCAGGGGCTATCAAAGATAATATGTGCATTAAAGGGGAAGTGTGCACCGCCGCTTCTAAGATGCTCGAACATTGGGTATCTCCTTATGATGCCACAGTCATTGAAATGCTGAAGGCACAGGATTTTGTTTCTTTGGGCAAGACAAACATGGATGAATTTGCCATGGGTTCTTCCACAGAACGTTCCGCTTTTGGTGCCACTCACAATCCGTGGGATACGGACTATGTACCAGGCGGTTCTTCCGGCGGTTCTGCAGCCGCTGTAGCTGCTACGGAAGCCATTTGGTCTTTGGGTTCTGATACGGGCGGATCCATTCGTCAGCCAGCGTCTTTCAATGGTATCGTAGGCTTGAAGCCAACCTATGGTTTGGTATCTCGTTATGGCCTTTTGGCATTTGCTTCTTCTCTGGACCAGATCGGACCTTTGACGAAGGATGTAACCGATGCGGCTATCGTACTGAATGCTATTGCTGGTCATGATTCTAGAGATTCTACTTCCATTCCACAGGAAAAGAAGGATTACAAGAAGGCACTGGTTCGTGATGTGAAGGGCATGCGTGTTGGCGTGCCGAAGGAATTCTTTGGCAAGGGTATTAAGGAAGAAACAAAGGCAGCCATTGATGCCGCTTTGGCTTTCTATGAAAAAGAAGGCGCTACCATCGTTCCTGTTTCTATTCCGCACATCACCAGTGGCGTTTCTGTATACTATATCATTGCACCAGCAGAAGCTAGCTCCAATTTGGCTCGTTATGATGGCGTTTCTTATGGTTTCCGCGCACCAGGCAAGGATATCATTGATATGTACATCAAGACCAGAAGCCAGGGCTTTGGTGAAGAAGTGAAGCGCCGTATCATGCTGGGCAACTATGTATTATCCGCTGGTTACTATGATGCATACTATCTGAAAGCATTGAAGGTTCGTACCTTGCTGAAACAGGAATTTGACGAAGCATTTAAGCAGTGCGATGTCATTGTAGGACCGTCTGCATCTGGTACATCCTTTAAGTTTGGTGCGTTCTCTGATCCATTGGCACTGTACATGGAAGATATTTGCACTGTACCGGTTAACCTCATTGGTGCACCGTCTATTTCTATTCCGGTTGGTTTCACCAATGGTATGCCACTGGGCATGCAGCTCATCGGTAAGCCTCTGGGTGAAGAAACCATTCTGCAGGCAGCCTATACATTTGAACAGGCTCATCCTGAGTTTACAAAAACCGCACCAAAAGGAGAGATTAAGGAATGAAATATGAAGTAGTCATCGGTCTGGAAGTTCATACCGAACTGCAGACGAAAACCAAAATCTTCTGCAACTGCAAGACTTCTTTCGGTGCAGATCCAAATACCAATGTATGTCCTGTATGCCTGGGCCTTCCGGGGGTCCTGCCGGTACTGAATAAAAAGGTGCTGGAATATGCGGTTAGAGCAGGGCTGGCTCTCAATTGTGAAATTTCTCGGTTCAGCAAGTTTGACCGTAAAAACTATTATTATCCAGATCTTCCAAAGAATTTCCAGACGTCCCAGTTCGACCTGCCGATTTGTGAACATGGGTATCTGGATGTCGAAGTGGACGGCAAGGTGAAGCGTCTTCGCATTACCCGTGCCCATATGGAAGAAGATGCAGGGAAATTGGTTCACCATGGCACATCCATCACGGATTCCGATTATTCTCTAGTGGACTATAACCGTACAGGTACTCCGCTTCTGGAAATCGTTTCTGAACCGGATATGCGTTCTGCTAAAGAAGCAGTGGCATATATGGAAAAAATGCGTGCCATTCTGCAGTATGTGGGGATTTCTGACTGCCGCATGGAAGAAGGCAGCCTCCGCTGCGATGCCAACGTCTCTGTACGTCCGGTAGGACAGAAGGAACTGGGCACCAAGACAGAAATCAAGAACATCAACTCCTTCAAAGGCGTTGAAAGAGCCATTGAGTACGAAGCGATGCGTCAGGCAGAACTGCTGGAAGACGGAGGCAAGGTAGTACAGGAAACCAGAACTTGGGACGAAAAAGAAGGTATCACCAAGTCCATGCGTACTAAGGAAGAAGCCAATGATTATCGCTATTTCCCAGAACCAGACCTGGTACCATTCACTGTCAGCGATGAATATATTGAAAATATCAGAAAGTCTTTGCCGGAATTGCCAGATGCTAGAAAAGCAAGATATATCAAAGAATTTGGTTTGTCCGATGAAGATGCGGTATTCATGACCAATGATAAAAACACCGCTGATTACTTTGAAGCCGCTGTAGCCGCTGGAGCAGATCCGAAGGCAACAGTCAACTGGCTCATGGGTGAATTTGCTAGCCAGCTCTCCACCGACGGCATTGAAATCGCTAAGGCTCCGGTTTCTGCAGAAAACCTGGCAGGCCTTTTGCAGCTCATTTCCAAGGGTACCATTTCTGGCAAGATTGCTAAGAAAGTCTTTGCTACCATGTGGAAAGAAGGCGGCAAGGCAGAAGACATCGTCAAGGCCCAGGGATTGGTACAGATTTCTGATACCGGTGCGCTGCAGGAATTGGTGGATAAAGTCGTTTCTGAAAATCCAAAGGCTGTGGAAGATTTCAAGGCTGGTAAGAAGAAAGCCGTTGGTGCTTTGGTAGGTCAGATCATGAAAGCTACCAAGGGCAAGGCCAATCCGAAAGTCATCAATGAGCTTTTGAATAAGAAACTGGCTTCGTTGTAAAAGTAGGCAGCAGACAGTTCGCAGTAGGCCGTTTACTGTGAACTGTTTACTGCAAACCGCTAACTTATATGATAAACGAAAAGAACGAAACGGAAGAAACAACGGTCCATGAGGAACCTCGCCGCATGTCCGATGAGGATGTGCGAGAGTACCATGGGCTGACGCTGAATGAACAAGGCGAAGAAGAACGAAAAGAAGAACTCCATGAGGGAATCCACATTGAATTTGTGGATATCAAAACAATTCCCTGGTGGAAAAAGGCTCTCTACATCGCTGGCATTGTGGCCTTCTTGGCTTTGGTACTGGCTGTAGCTTGGTTTTTCGTCGTCTGGGGCGCTCTGATTTTCCTCGCAGGGGCTGTGGTGTACCTGCTGAAGAAATATGTATTTTGAGTGGTGGATTGGCAGTAGCTATTTCCGCTGCGTCATAGATCACTAGAAAAAGGTGACTGGTGACTCGTGACTGGTGACTGGGATGTTCACATCTCTGGTCATTGGTTAGCGGGTTACTGGTTGCCTTTTTTGCTAGCAATGCTATGAAATTAAGTGAAATATAGGATCATTTCTTTTGCGTCAAGGTATCTCAGGTTGCTCAGGATTCTAAGGTTTCTCAGGTTCACCGAATGAGGTGGTAACGCTAGCGTTTATAAGCACATTCGAGAAACGTGAGAGACCTTAGCAACCTCCGAAACCTGAGTAACCTATAACCACTAACGGAGTCGTACGTACTACCCAAAATCCTTAACGTAACAGTATGGAAGTCATTAGAGGTAAAACTCAACGAAAAGTCTCATTTCATACCGTAAATCTAACAAGAAAATACAAGGAATAACACAAAGATTTCTCCACGTTGGTCGAAATGACGAAAAAAGTGTGTATCGCTAGAGGCAAAAAAAGAACGCATGTAATGAATTGATGCTTCCATAGTGCTACCAAGTCTTTCTTGAAAGAGTTCACTTTTTCTAGTCACCAGTCACGAGTCACCAGTCACTAGTCCCCAAATTTACCAAAGGAAATGAAGTCTATCATATGCTATAATCAAAGCCAGAAAAGGAGAGGGATGGTATGACGTTTACTCGAATTGATTTAGCTAACTGGAAGCGGAGAGAGCATTATGAATTCTTTCTCCATGAAGCACCTTGCAGTTACAGTATGACCGTGCAGCTGGATGTGACGCCTATATTTGAACGGGGCGAGCGGCTGCAGGTGGCTATGCTGTTTTATTTGTCTTATGTGGCCAATCACCATAAGGAATTTCGGATGCACATCGATGAAGAGGGCTGCCCGGGATACTTTGATTACTTGGTACCGCAGTACACCATATTTCATAAGGAGAATCATACTTTTTCTGGCATGTGGACGGAGTATAAAGAGACGTACAAGGCATTTGAACAGGAATATGATAAGGATCAAACTCTGTATGGGCATAATCTGGGGGCCTTTGCCAAGCCCCATCGTCCGCCGAATATTTTGTATATTTCCACCATTCCCTGGGTGGCCTTTGACAGTTTGAATCTGAATTTCCAAAAGGCTTATGGAGAATTGCTTCCTATGCTGACCATGGGACAGTGCCATGAAAAAGACGGCCGCAAATGGCTTCCTTTGGCTGTACAGGTCCATCACTCTGCTTGTGATGGATACCACGTAGGGCGGTTCTTGAAAGACTTACGGGAAGTGATTTTACATGGAGTGGTCGGTGACTAGTGACTGGTGACTAGTGACTGGGGCAGTAGGGTAAGGAATTTGAGGCAGTAGGTATGATTTCTTCTGTTTCAAAGGTTCTTAAGGTTCTAAGGGTACTAAAGTTTCTTAAGGGACTCCGAATGAGATGATAATGCTAGCGTTCATTGGCTCATTCGAGAACCCTGAGAACCCTCTGTACCTTTAGAACCTTATGCACCTTTGTCGAAGAAGAAATCATCCCTACTGCTTCCTAATCCCTAGTCACCAGTCACTAGTCACCATCTTACCAAACAAAACGAGGTACAACATGACAACAATACAGATACTACAATTACTTATGGAAAAAGGGCTTTTGTCAGAGGACGATACGTACACTGTGGTTCGCGGGAGGGAATGTGGGTCTATTTCCATTCGTTTGCCCCATCCGTTGATTATTCGTGATATAAATGAGGCAGAGAAGGGGAGTCTGGCTGCGCGGCTCTTGCGTGTGTATGAATCAGAGACGCCGATTCTTTGTATTTCTTCTAATGGAAATATTCTTAGAATGTCCATAGAAGAATTCAATAAGCAGCCCTGGCAGGAGGGGACGCTTGTTTTCTTTGATGGGCGCAAAGCGACTCTCCAGGAGGTCACGCCTTTTAGTTTAGCGGCCATTGAAGGGACCGTGAAGAGGCTCTTGGCGCCTGGTGGGTGTCCTTGGGATAGGGCCCAGGATCATGTGTCTCTTCGGACCTATTTTTTGCAGGAAGTGTACGAAGTCATCGATGCAATCGATAAAAATGACATGGTGAATCTGCAGGAAGAGCTAGGCGATGTGCTGCTGCAGATTGTGTTCCATGCGTCTTTGGCAGAGGAAGAGGGCTATTTCACCATGCAGGATGTGGTGGATGGAATCAGTGATAAAATGGTGCGCCGCCACCCCTTTGTTT
>SAMEA104315429__coassemble_584_pt1 | contig 25643 bp, 22 predicted proteins | sample SAMEA104315429__metabat2_low_PE_029 | metagenome-assembled genome bin SAMEA104315429 (sample SAMEA104315429) | gut metagenome | biome: Monkey gut; feature: monkey-associated habitat; material: faeces | place: China | collected 2013 | reverse complement strand
AACCTTGAGAACCTTGAGAACCTTGAGAACCTTGAGAACCTTGAGAACCTTGAGCAACCTGAGTAACCTTTCATTGAATCAGGAGAATCTATGAAGGAAGATAAATTACAAACCATAAAAGAAGACCGGCGGTTGCTTCCCTATGTGCCTGATGTGACCGGGCGGCGAACCAATATGGATCGTCGTCAGGGAAGGGAAGCGGATAAAAAGCAAAGAGAAGTGGATTTTGAAACCTACGTGGCCAGTGCAGAGGCGGGGCGTCGGTTCAAAGTCCATATTCCGGTGCGGCTGGAATACAAGGAGAAAGGACGAACCATCAAACTGAAAGGCACTTGTCTGGATATTTCTTCTACAGGCATGCTCTTTGTGCTGGAAGAAAAGAGAAAGTCCATTGATATCTCTGGGCCGGTGACTTTGTATTTCACCATCGCTCCGGGAGATATGCCGGAAGGATATGAAATGAAAGTGAAAGGGCTTCCTGCAGAAGTGGTGCGTAGTTTTGAAAAAGAAGGCGCCCCTGCTTTGGGGATTCATTTCAAAAAGTCACTATCCGAATATTACCAGGGAAAACGAGGAAAGTATCTCATTGCGCTATCTGCTTTTTTCCTGCTTTGTATTTCTCTAGTCATCATTCTTATGCGTTCCGAATCGGTGATTTATTTCAAGTTCAATAAATTTTTATACCTGTACAGTATCATTACGGCAGGATTCCTTTTGACGCGCTATTTTTTCGCCATCTTTTACAAACCGGTCAAGGTGGATATGCACTTCACGCCAGGCGTGTCAGTGATTATTCCTTGTTTCAATGAAGAAACGTGGATTCAGCGAACCATTCTGTCCTGTGTGAATCAGGATTATCCGCCGGATAAATTACAGGTCATTGTAGTGGATGACTGTTCTACGGACCACTCCATCGAAAAAATCAAAGAAATCATTGAAAAACTCGATGCTGATGATCCCTCTGGACACATCAAAGACCGGGTCATGTACTATAAACAGGAAAAGAATAGCGGGAAACGAGAAGCGCTAGCCAAAGGGCTTGAATTAGCGAAACATGAATTGCTTGTGTTTGTCGACTCCGATTCGTTCTTGTCACCTTATGCGATTCGAAATATTGTACAGCCTTTCAAAGATACGGACATGGGTGGCGTCTGTGGTCGTACCGATGTGGCCAATACGTATACCAATTCTTTGACAAAGATGCAGGCTGTTCGTTACTACATTGCATTCCGTATCATGAAAGCCGCCGAAGGCTTTTTTGACGCGGCTACTTGTCTGTCCGGACCGCTTTCCTGCTATCGAAAGGATTTGGTAGAGAAATATTGTGACGCTTGGTTGCATCAACAATTTTTAGGACGAAAAGCCACCTTTGGAGATGATCGCAGTCTGACCAATTTCATTCTTCGTCACAACCGGACTGCCTATCAAGATACAGCCATTTGTGAAACCATTGTGCCCAATCGGTACAGCAGTTTCTTGAAACAGCAAATGCGATGGAAACGTTCCTGGCTTCGAGAATCGTTAATTGCTGCCCGGTACATGTGGAAGAAAGAACCTTTTATGGCCCTATCTTTTTACTTTGGCCTGGTGGTTCCTATCGCCGCTCCAGTGGTTGTGATCTACAATCTGATTTATATTCCTCTCATGCATCGTGTATTTCCTACTACCTTCTTAGTGGGCATGGCTCTCATGGCGCTTCTCATGAGTATGGCCCAGCTTTTCCTTCGGAAAAGTTCCACTTGGGTCTTTGGCATTTGGTTCTGCCTGTACTATGAAGCGGTATTGCTGTGGCAGATGCCAGTGGCTTGGTTTACATTTTGGAAAGATACCTGGGGCACCCGCATGACCGCGTCGGATGTACGAGAAGCGGAAAAGAAAAAAGCTAAATTGGCGGAAAAGGAAGCGAAGAAAGCAGGTGGTCACCGATGACACTGGGCGATGAAATCTATTCTAGAAAAAAGAATCGAAAGAAAGCCATTCGCACTGTTTTTGAATGCATCGCTGTGGCACTGATTATCTTTACTTTGTGGGAATTGTTTTTCCATACGAAAGTATACGTGCCCTATGACAGAGATAAGGTCAGCGCTTCCACCGATACCGGCTTTGTGGCGTTGTCCTATTTTGGTGTGGATCGCATAGGAAATACGTCCACTCTAATTGGTGAAAAACAGCTGAAGGAACATCTTTCAGCCATGAAAGACCAGGGCTATGTGACCATTACCCAAGAGGATATAGAGGACTATTATAAAAATGGGAAGCCACTTCCGAAAAAAGCACTGTACCTTATGTTTGAAGATGGGCGGCGGGATACGGCGATTTTCGCAGATAACATTCTGGAAAACTTAAATTACAAAGGGGTCATGATGACCTATCCGGAAAAATTTGACCATCCGGATCCAAAATTTTTGAAACCTTCGGAACTGACCGATTTGACTGATTCTACGTTTTGGGAATTGGGCACCAATGGCTATCGACTGGAATACATCAATGTGTATGACCGGTATCACCATTTCATTGGCGAAGTGGATCCGCTCACCTATGCGATGATGCAGCCGTACTTGGGACGAGATTACAACCATTACTTGATGGATTTCATTCGAGATAAGGACCGGGTTCCGGCGGAAACCATGGACCATATGAAACGGCGTATTGCCTATGATTATGAACGACTTCGTGATTTGTATACCGAAGATATCGGTTATGTGCCGCAGGTCCATGTGCTGATGCATGCCAATACAGGCCGCTTTGGGAATACACCCAGTGTGTCTCGTGAAAATGAAAAGTGGATTCGTAAACTTTTTTCCATAAATTTCAATCGAGAAGGCTATTCTTTCAATAATAAAGAAAGCAGCATTTACGATTTGACCCGCATGCAGCCACAACCGTACTGGCCGGTGAATCACTTGCTGATGCGTATCAAGTATGATACGGACCAGGACGTAACATTTAAAACCGGTGATGAAAGAATTCATAATTGGGACATTATAAAAGGGGCAGCCCAATACAAAGAAGAAAGTCTCATCGTTACTTCTCTACCTGAAAGACAGGGGCTCGTTCGTTTGAAAGACTGTACAGAAGATGCAGATGTGCATATTCAAGTTAGATTGGAAGGCAATTCCTTTGGTGGGCAGAAAGTCCTTTTCCGTGGAAATAAGGAATTGAATTCCTATATTTCGGCCGGTATTGCCAATGGTCGTTTTGTCATCACAGAGCATATGAATGGAAAAGATAAGGTACTCTTTGATGAGAAACTCAGCCTATTAGACGGTAAAGAACCGATTTCCGTTGATGAAGATCAGAAAAATGTGCAAGTCGGTGTCTTGGAAGCGTTGACTCGCTATGCGGACACCAAAGATAAGGCAAAAGCCTATGCAGCCAAACTGGAAAAGACTAGAGACGAAAAGCCAAAGACTGTAGCAGAAGGGGGAGAGGAATACGAAGCTCCCGAAAGTTTCCACGCTCGCTTGGATCGTCAGTTAGATATTAAAGCCCTAGGCAAAGACATCGTGGTCATGCTGGATGGTAAAGAAGTGGCTTCTGTAGAGACGACTTTGACTGATGGTAGCGAAATCGCCTTGTGGGCTGGCTGGGATAGTAATGCCTGGAGCCAGAGAAACTTGGCTGATGATGTCTATGACGGCGTCTTTGAACGACTTATCGTCTCCAAAGCCGATGATAGTGCTGTGATTTATTCCACAGAACTCAAAGGGGTGGACAAAGTGAAATTTGATATCCATCAGAAATGGGAATCGGTGCTGGATTTCTTCTTGACACACTTTTAAAAGCAATTAGGAATTTGGAATGAGGAATTAGGAATGGTGGTGGCGGCGCACAAAATTTGATAGCGCCGCGGATTATATGTAGTTGGTAGTTGTTGGTTTATGTGCCGCGTTCTTGCTGCACATTTCGCACGAATACACAACGTCATTGATTTAAGGTTTATGGTTTGTTTGATAAGCCAAAACCTTAAACCTCAAACCAATAACGTTATGCCTTTGTGCAGAATGTATACTAAGAATACGGTGGATAAACCAACAACAAACAACCAACAACTAACAACATCACCTAAAGGAAAAACTATGAAACGAAAATACATACTTGGCGCAGTGCTCCTGGCGGCCTGTTTTTTGTCGAGCGGCTGTAAGGCGGAGGAGCCGCTGGTGAGCAGCAGTCATCCACCGGTGACGCTTTCTTCCTGGGTGGTGTCCTGGGATGAAGACAATGGATGGAAGGAATATCAAAAAAATCAAAACATGTGGGATAGCTTATCCTACTTTGCGGTTACTTTTGATGAAAAGGGACACCTTCATGGTCCGAAGTCGCCGGTGCTACAAAAAATCAATGGGGCGCGGTACTTGACCTTTGTCAATGATGTGCATCCCGAAAAAGGAAAAGCAATCGAAAAAGATACGGCGGTCTTGCGAAAAGTTTTGGGAACCGAAGAATCTCGTCGTCAACATGTGAAAGATATTTTAACTATTGCGGAAGAGGCGGGGGCTGATGGCATTGAAATCGACTATGAACGGCTAGCAAAAGACAATGATCCGGAATTGGTCAAACAATTTGCTAACTTTACGCAGCTTCTATTTCTAGAATCCATTTCGGCCCATAAAAAAGTACGCATCATTCTGGAACCTTCCATGCCCATGGACCTTCCTTATAGCAGCGGACCGGAATATGTAGTGATGGCCTATAATCTATATGGCTTGCACAGTGGCTCGGGGCCTAAAGCGGATGGACCTTTTATTCAAAAGACCATACAGAAAATGGCAGCCCTTCCCGGAAAGAAAGGATTGGCTTTTTCCAATGGTGGGTGCGTCTGGGAAGATGCAGGATTCTTTGGCTTACAAAAAGGAAAGGCCAAATTCATTACAGAAGAAACAGCAGTGAAGTTGGCTAAAGAGCACCAGGCGAAGCCAGAACGAGATGCAGCCAGCGCAGCCCTTCATTTTTCTTATAAAGAAAAAGATCATACCTATGAAGTATGGTATGCGGACAAAGAAACGATAGAAGCCTGGATGACCCTGGCAGCCAAAGACGGCATTTCGTCTATCTATATCTGGCGATTGGGAGGAAATGTAACGCTGAAGAATCTAGGGAAATAGTTAGCAGTTAAAAGTTAGCAGTTTGCAGTTGGCGGTTCGCAGTTAACTGTCAACTGCGAACCGCCAACCAATTCTAAAGAAGGTGATGTTTTGAAGAAGCAATGGATACAAATTGCCTTAGCTTTGCTTTTGGCGGGAATTGTAGGAAGTCCATCCTCGGCAGTCGATGCAACAATGCCAACGACTACGGCCACTCCCGTTGTGGCAAAAAAGGTGACCTACAAACCGGAAGATAAAGCCCGGTATGAAGTGCTTCGGCAGCAGAATCAAGGACAATTGGCACCGAAGGAGCGGTTTATAACCACCACGGCTCAGGATATTGTTCTCACTTTTGGGGGACTCACACGCCGGGAATCGGTGGATGATATGCTAAGCCATTTGGCTGCCATGAATGCCAAAGGGACATTTTTTGTGACCGAATTGGAACTCCGAAAGCATGCTGACACCGTGCGAGAAATTTTGCGGCGCGGTCATGAAATTGGTTTGGGGCTTCGTACCGGCACAGAGGGAGATTTCTATGAAACCTGTGCCCAGATAGAACGGCTGCAAAAGAATATGAATCGTCTTTTTGGCGTGAAGCCTACCATAGCCCGGCAAGTGTTTGGGAAAGAAACACCGGAAGTGAATGAAGCCTGCTCGGCCATGAGAATCCAGCTTTTGGGACAGACTGTGAATACGGTGCAGACCAAAGACAAGGAAGCCAAAACAGCAGAAGATATATATGCGCATCTTTTCGGGAAAGCCGTCACCTCTATGGGACGAGGGCAGATCATTTACACGCGCTTGGATTTCTTGGACAATCCTATATTGACTGGGGAGATTTTGGAGTGGGTAAAGAGAAATAAAATAGACAATATTGCTTATAGAAGTTTTATGGATAGTCCGGAAAATAATGAAAATAATGATTCATCCTATCGACTATGTTCTGTGGGAGATGTGCAACAAGACACAGCACATCAGTGGAGTTATCCTGTAAAAAATGAAAACGTACCCTCTTCTTTAAGAGAAGAAGCAATGAGCGGGGCGGATGTTTCTTTTGATTTTGATACGGAATTTAAGAAACGATACATTGGCGCACCGCAAGTTAAAGAAACCGATCGGGTCAGAGGATTTAGCCCCGCAGAACGAAAGAAGTTGGATACATCAGGCGTTGTGAAAAACGTGAAGGACAATACCATTTTCCTGACTTTTGATGATTGGAGCAATGATAAGTCCATCAACCATTTGTTGTATGTACTAAGGAAACATCATGTGACCGGGACTTTTTTCATTATTACTTGGAATGTGAAAAATAATCCGAATCTGCTTCGTGCTATAGCAGAAGAAGGCCACAGCATTGCGTCCCATACCCATCGTCATCGCCCCATGGTAGCCCAGGATGCAACCTATGGTGGCAATATGGTCCCTATGACAGAAGCGGAATACGCAGAAGATGTAAAGACCGCCTACAGAGAATTGGTGAAAGTAGTGGGAGATGTGAAGGTAGAGGGGAAACCAATGCTGACGCGATTCATCCGTCCGCCCACATTGGCTATCAGTAAATCTGGTGTAAAAAATATTTTGAATGCCGGATATACCTATATTGTGTCTGGATTTGAAAGTACCGATGATTATGCAGTACCATCGATGCAAGCCTTGGTGGGGGCCATGCAGCATGGGATATATGATGAAAAAGGAAATGTTCGTAAAGGTTCTATCCTGATTATGCATATGACCGATGCTGCAAAGTATACCGCAGAAGCGTTGGATGAACTTTTAACGGTCAATGAACAGAGAGACGATAACGATCCAAAGAAATTTAAAGTCGGTAGGCTTTCTGATTACTTGACCGATGGATATGACCAGTCGGCAGATGGAACCATGGATTTTGAAAAGAAATTGGTCTATCAAGCGGCTTGCTGTCGTTGACGAGATTGATATAATAAATGCGAAGCACCTATTTCAGGAGCTTCGCATTTTTGTGTTTTATGGAATAGAGAGAAGATTTGGGATGACAAAACAGATAGAGGAACTGCAGGTACTCTTTGATTTCTTTCGGGAAATCGACAAAGAAAAACTCATAGAACGAAAGACTTACGTTACCGGCGCGGTGCGTTGGGAAAATGATGCAGAGCATGCTTGGCATATGGCGATTATGACCATATTGCTGGCAGACTATAGCAATGAGCCCATCGATGTATTAAAGACAGTGACCATGCTTTTGATTCACGATCTGGTGGAAATCGATGCGGGAGACACCTATGCTTATAGCGGTGTATCCAAAGAAGCGCAGCACGCCAAAGAAGAAAAAGGAGCCAAGAGAATCTTTGGCATGCTTCCCGGCGATAAAGGGCAGAAGCTCTACGATTTGTGGATGGAATTTGAAGAAGGAAAGACCGCAGAAGCGAAATTTGCTCACACCATGGATAACATACAGCCGATGATGCTCAATGATTATACCGGCGGCAAGGCTTGGAAAGACCACGGCATCGCTTTGAGCCAGATTTTCAAACGAAATGAGTTGACGCCGGAAGGCTCTAAGGCTTTGTGGGACTATGTGAAAGAATCTATGCTGAAACCTAATATAGAGAGTGGTCATATTCGGAAAGATGTGTAATTAGTTAGGCGTTAGGAGTGAGGAGTGGTGGAAGGGGCGCATCAAATTATATAGCGCCCCAATACCCTATTCTATTTTTATAAAGTTGGCTATCATCGCAGTTCACGTGAAACGTTGCATATAAAGGTTATTATTTTCCCCCCATACCGTAATATTTAGCATAGAACGATAATGGCAAATGACAGGGTTAAAAAGATTATAAAGGGTTATGTGAAAACGGTATTCTCATAACCTTTTATACCCCTTTTAACCTTGTCGCTTGTGATAGCAGAAACTGTTGCACAGAAGAAATCAGCAGAGTAATAACCTTTAACATCATATTTCACCTGAAACATGTCGCTATCTGTTTTCAAAAATTCGGCGAGCTATATAAAAAGAAATCAAGAGATTTACCATCTATCGTTATAAGAGTAATTCGATGTGCTCGCCGGCCTTCACTCCTCACTCCTAATTCCTCACTCCTCACTACACGCTTAGTGTTTTGAAATGAAATTGTCTCATATCATAAAGGAGAACATAGTTGGGTTGTTTATGGAAACTCATCAAGTGGATGATATACTTGGTGATTATCATTGGAATAGCCGCAGGATGTTATGCGGGAAATGTGGCCTATAAAGAATTGATGTATGCGCCGTGGGATCGGATATTGGGCATTGAAAATCATCGCACTGATTTGAAACAGATGCAAGGACTGGAAGATCGCTATGGATGGCAGCGGGTGACCGTTCCTTCTTCCGATGGCACCATGCTTCGTGGTACCTATATTGAAGATGCAGCACATACGAGAAAAGCAGTGATTTTAATTCATGGGTTATATCAGAACCGTTCTATGTGCGTGCCTTATATCGATATGTACCGGCAGATGGGATACAATGTGCTGCTTATCGATCTTCGAGGACATGGTGGAAGCGGCGGTGAACGCACCGATTGGGGTGTCCATGACATCGAGGATTTGGACAGTTGGGTGGATTTCTTGAAATCTAAAAATCCGGCCATGAAAATTGGGATGCACGGTATTTCCTTAGGGGCTGCCATGGCACTTCTGTATGCAGGTAGTGACCAGGGAAAAGAAATTTCCTTCTATGTGTCTGACAGTTCCTATGGTAATTTAATGGAATTGGGACGAGATAAACTCTTAACTTATACAGGGGATGAACGATTGGTGCTGGGGATGGATATTTTGAATCCCTTCTTCCAGGCGGCTCTTTTCTATCATGACCACAAATTGCTGTACCAGCTGGATCCGCTGTACCAAGTGAAGCATATGACATCTCCGGTTCTATTTTTACATGGCGGAAATGATACGTTGGTACCGCCAACCGTAGCAGAAGAACTGTTAGAGGTCTCTGGCAGTAGCAATAAGTCGCTCTATATTTTCCAGGGGGCATCCCATACGATGGAAATGGCCACCAATGGCCCGGCCTATCGCGAGCATGTGCAGAATTTCGTGAGACAGACCTCATAAGTGTGGTACAATGGGGATGACTGGTGTTCTGTAGCGGTAGCATGGCTGGAAGAACATGGAGATAAGATGTGTATGTGAAGGTTCTGTAGCGATGGTATGGTTAGCGGAACATAGAGAAGCAATGTGCATCGTAAGGTTCTGGCTCCGAGAAAATCGCTAGATTTTCATGGAGCCAGAACCCTTAGAACCCTTAGAACCCTTAGAAAAGTCATGTATTCAATTTACATAAACAACGAGGTGCAATCATGGAAAAACAGAATGAAACGGTGAAAACTCTGGAAGTGACCCGGCAGTTGATCGAAACTCTCCGGGGAACGGTGGAAAGTCTTCAACTCAATTTATCCCAAGAGCGGGATGATAATGAAGGATTGGCACTGACCATTGAGGCCTTGCAGGCAGATAATGAAAAACTGCAAGAAAAAATTTTCCAGATGGAAGCACTGCTGCAGGAGGAAAAAGAATCTCAGGTAGAAGCTAGCGAAAATCAGGAAAATCTTAAAGGACTGGAAAAGAAACTCAGTTTCTACTACCAGGATGTGAAGAAGATGAATCCGAAGCAACTCAATGTGGAAGATGGAGAAACGCTGTATAACATTTTGGACTACACTTTCAAAGCACTGAAAAAAGCAGGACTTCAACTTTAGCAAGAAAACCGCTGTGACTCTCAAAGAGACACGGCGGTTTTTGTGGAGTGAGGAGTTAGGAATGAGGAATTAGGAGTGTTGGAAGGGGCGCACAACTTATAAAGCGCCCCAATACCCCCTTTTTACATCGGCTAGAGTCATGTTTCACGGAAAATAATATGTATAAAGGTTATTATTCTGCCAATTTCTTTTGTAAAACATTTCTTATTCTGTCGCAAGTGACAAGGTTAAAAAGGTTATAAAAGGTTATGTAAAAACGGTGTCCCCATAACCTTTTATAACCTTTTTAACCTGTTCGTTACAATAACAGGAAATGTTCCACAGAAGAAATCAGCAGAATAATAACCCTTAGCCCTATCGTTTTCCGTGAAACTTGCTACTATCTGGTTTCATCCATCGGCGAGCTATATAAAAAGGAATCTTGGCATTCGTATGCTATCGATATAAGAGCAATTCGAGGCTCGCCGCCACCACTCCTCACTCCTCATTCTTAACTCCTCACTCTTCTCATATCGGTTTCCTTCAAAGTATGATACAATGGAATCACTATATCACAAACAGGAGGATAGTAGCATGGGAAAACAGATTTTGCTGGTCAATGACTTACCCGGATATGGCAAGGTGGCGTTGGCAGCAATGATGCCTGTATTGTCTCATATGGGGCATTACACTTACAATTTGCCTACAGCGTTGGTATCGAACACGCTGGACTATGGCAAATTTGAAATCCAGGATACGACGGATTTTATGGAGAATACTTTGAAAGTATGGGAAGAATTGGGATTTACTTTTGATGCCATTTCGACAGGCTTTATTGTGTCGGACCGGCAAGCCAATATGATTGCTGCCTATTGCCGGAAACAAAGAGCGGAAGGTACGCAGATTTTTGTGGATCCCATCATGGGTGATGAAGGTCATTTGTACAATGGCCTCACCGAGGAGACTGTGAAAGAAATGCAGAAACTCATTGCCCAGGCCGATTACATGGTGCCCAATTACACAGAGGCGGCTCTTTTGACCGGAACAGCTTACCAGGAATCAGGAACTACGAAAGAAGACATGCAGCAGCTATTACAAAAATTGCACACCATGAGTGGCGGTTCGGTACTTATTACCAGTGCGAAAGTGGATGGGGCCGATGTGGTGGCTGGCTATGATGCCAAGAAAGATACCTATTTCTTCTTGCCTTTTGACCTCATACCGGTCCGTTTCCCTGGAACGGGAGACATCTTTTCTTCGATTTTCATGGGCGATGTGCTTCGCGGAAAAGCAATGGAAGAGGCTACAGCCAAGGCCATGAAAGCAGTGCGGGAAATGATTCTTAGAAATATGGATAACCAGGATACCTTCAAAGGCATTCCTATCGAAACCTGTCTGGAGGTGGTGGACTGATGCCTAGACGGCCCAAAATCAAAATCACTTGCGTGGATCGCAAAGGTCCTTGTCCTTGCCATCGGGGACATCGGGTCGGTGACACATGGGATTTCGATACCGAACGGGGCAACCTGTGCCCCATGGCGATGCATGTGGCATTTCCTTACATAGACATCCTGCGCTACGGCGGAGAAATTCCACAACCAGGACAAGAAAAAGGCACAGCCCTCTTCTGCTGTCCTGATGTGGACACTATTAATGTATTTAAGATTGAAATTGAAAAGTAGAAATTTGTGCGGAAAAGATATTTAGCATAAGGGTATTATTCTGCTGCTTACAATATCTAACAAATAGAAATTTCATAGAGTCAGGGTTATAAAAGGTTATGAAAGCTTATGGAAATTTCATAATCACATAACCTTTATAACCGTTCATAACCTTGTCACTGTGGATTCAACTGGTTGTTAGATAGAGAAAGCTGTACAATAATAACCTTTTTATTCAATATGTAATGAATGACTAATGCATATACACGAAATAGGAGAAAACAAAATGGAACAAATGAAATTCGTCCGGAAGTTGCCGGAACCACAGGAAATTAAACATGAAATTCCGCTGAAACCGGAATTTCAGAAACTGAAAGACCAGAGAGACCAGGTGATGCACGACATCATGACGGGAAAAGATGACCGTCTGCTTCTCATCATCGGACCTTGTTCAGCAGATAATGAACCGGCTGTTCTCGATTATTGTACCCGTCTGGCTAAGGTACAGGACCAGGTGAAAGATAAAATTTTCATTGTGCCACGAGTATACACCAATAAACCGAGAACCATCGGTAAAGGTTACAAAGGCATGCTCCACCAGCCAGATCCGGAAGGCAATGAAAATATGATGGAAGGTATCAAAGCCATTCGTCGCATGCACGTCCATGTGATTGAGCAGACCGGTTTCACCTGTGCAGAAGAAATTCTGTATCCAGAAAATCACCGCTATTTGTCGGACCTTCTTTCTTATGGGGCCATCGGTGCTCGTTCTGTAGAGGACCAGCTGCATCGTATGATTGCCAGCGGGGCGGGTATTCCTGTCGGAATGAAGAACCCAACCTCTGGTGATTTGTCTGTCATGATGAACTCCATCGAAGCAGCCCAGAATGAACAGGATTTCCTGTTCCATGGTTGGGAAGTCCATACCACAGGCAATCCTTTGGCTCATGCGATTCTTCGTGGCTATGTGAACCATTTCGGCACCAGCATGCCAAACTATCACTATGAAAATATCCGCAAAGTGCTGGACATGTACCAGGAAAGAACCCTGGCCAATCCGGCTATTGTGGTGGATTGCAACCATAACAATTCCGGCAAGAAATACATGGAACAGATCCGCATTGCCAAAGATGTGATGGCCAGCCGTGCTTACTCGGAAGACATTCGCCACATTGTGAAAGGCCTCATGATTGAAAGTTACATTGAAGATGGTAACCAGAAAATTGGCGAAGGCGTTTACGGTAAATCCATCACCGACCCCTGCCTTGGTTGGGCGAAGAGTGAAAAACTCATTCTGGAATTGGCAGAATTGGTCTAATGAGTTATAGGTTACTCAGGTTACTCAAGCTTCTCAGGTTCCTCGCTTGTGCCGAGCATAAAAATCATATTTCTGCTTCTAAAAAATATATATGGCAAATGAAACAGTCTCCTGTCAAAAGTGAGACTGTTTTATTTTTGTAAAATATGGTTGTTGGTTGGTAGTTGTTGGTTTACTTACCGAGCCCTTTTGTAACAATCTGCTATGAAGAAAGTGGCATTGGTTTAAGGTTTAGGGTTTATGTGCTCCCCTTTAAACCCTAAACCTTAAACCAATGAGGCTTTGTATTTGTTCGAGTTGTACTATACGATCCCGGAGCATAAACCAACAACTAACAACAATCAGCAATCCCATTTTTGCTACTAGAAAGCTGCATATGATATAATAGTACAGAAAAACTACGTATTACAATATTTCTATGAAATGGTGACTAGTAGACTGGTGAATGGTGACTAGGAAAAAGCGTGGCCCAGTCACGAGTCACTAGTCTACTAGTCACCATTCATGGATAGTGGTGCACCTATGGTGCATGAAGATTTCTACAAGAAATAAGGAGTTACCATGGATACAGAGCATATCAGGAATTTTTCTATTATCGCCCACATTGACCACGGAAAGTCCACACTGGCGGACCGTCTCATCGAATTGACTGGCACGGTACAGAAGAGAGACATGGAAGCCCAGATTTTGGATACCATGGAATTGGAAAGGGAACGTGGGATTACCATTAAGGAGCAGTCGGTTCGCTTGAATTATACCTATGAAGATGGGGAAACGTACGAACTGAATCTCATCGATACCCCAGGGCATGTGGATTTCAATTACGAAGTGTCACGCAGTTTGTCTGCTTGTGAAGGGGCTATTCTTATCATCGACGCCACTCAGGGCGTGCAGGCCCAGACCTTGGCCAATGTGTACTTGGCTTTGGATCACGACTTGGAAATTATTCCTGTCATCAATAAAGTGGACCTGCCCAGTGCCGATGTGGAACGGGTGAAGAAGGAAGTAGAAAATGTCATTGGGTTGGATATGTCCGATGCCATCCCTGTCAGCGCCAAGACCGGGCAGAATGTGGAAGAAGTGCTGAAACGCATCGTGGAACAGGTGCCACCGCCGGAAGACCATAGCAAAGATCCGCTTCGCTGTCTCGTATTTGATTCTATTTTTGATTCCTATAAAGGGGCCATTGCTTACGTCCGCGTGAAAGATGGAGAAATCCGTCCGGGAATGAATATCCGCATGATGGCTTCTGGCAAAGTATATACTGTCACCGAAGTGGGCTATTTTTCTCCATTTCCTAAGCCCTGCGATGTGCTGACCTGTGGTTCTGTAGGCTACGTGGCAGCTAGCATCAAAACCGTATCTGACTGCGAAGTAGGGGATACCATCACTACTGCTGAAAATGGTGCAAAAGAAGCCCTTCCGGGATATCGCAAAGCACTGCCGATGGTATTCTGTGGGCTCTATCCGATTGAAAGTAAGGATTATGACAATCTGAAAGTGGCTCTGGAAAAATTGCAGCTCAACGATGCGGCACTGGAATATGTACCGGAAACCTCGCAAGCCTTGGGCTTTGGATTCCGTTGTGGCTTCCTGGGATTGCTCCATATGGATGTGGTGCAGGAACGTCTTGAACGAGAATATAAGCTGAAACTGATTACCACCGCACCGTCTGTTATTTATCATGTATACAAAACCGATGGAGAAATGGTGCCAGTGGACAATCCGGCGGAATTGCCGCCCATGACAAAGATTGAACACATTGAAGAGCCGGTAGCAAAGGTGGAAATCCTGGTACCGTCCGATATGGTTGGCAACGTGATGGAACTGGTACAAAATCGTCGCGGCGAATTCCAGACCATGACCTACTTGGATGAAACCCGTGTGGATTTGTCCTACAAGATTCCGCTCTCGGAAATTATTTTTGATTTCTTTGACAAATTGAAATCGTCCACCAAAGGTTATGCTTCTTTGGATTACCAGTTGGCTGGTTATCAGAAGACTGATGCAGTAAAACTGGATATTCTCCTCAATGGGGACCTGATTGATGCCCTGTCTATCATCGTGCATCGAAGCAATGCAGCTGCTCGTGGTCGCGTACTAGCACAGAAGCTGAAAGAAATCATTCCTCGTCAGCAGTTCGAAGTGCCGATTCAGGCCGCTATTGGGAGCAAGATTATTGCCCGCGAAACCATCAAAGCCTACAAGAAGGACGTATTGGCCAAGTGCTATGGTGGCGACGTGTCTCGTAAGAAGAAACTTCTGGAAAAGCAGAAGGAAGGTAAGAAGCGCATGAAGCAGGTGGGCAGCGTAGAAATCCCGCAGGAAGCTTTCATGGCGGTACTCAATAATGACTAAAAATTTAGGAATTTATATACATATTCCTTTTTGTAGAAGCCGCTGTGGATACTGCGGCTTCTATTCAATTGGAAGACAGCCGACGGATCGATTCGTGGAGGCTTTGCAAAAGGAAATAGAAAAAAAGAGCCTTTCTTTTCAAGATCGGCTCTGTGATACGGTCTATCTGGGAGGTGGCACGCCCTCTTCCTTATCGGGCAAACAGCTGGCAGACGTTTTGCAAACCCTGAGGCAGCATTTCTCTATTTCTACAAATGCAGAAATCACCATGGAAATGAATCCCTGTGATATGAGTGAGTCCTATCTTAAAAATGCCTATGCCTTAGGAATCAACCGTATTTCTGTGGGGGTCCAATCCCACGATGACCGATTACTTCAAAAAATTGGACGGCTCCATACGGCCAAAGAAGCAGAGCAAGCAGTGAAGCGGGCTTATCGGATTGGATTTCATAATATCAGCATTGACCTCATGTATGAACTTCCCGGTCAGACTGTCAGTGATTTTGAAAAAAGTATCCGCTGGGCGGTTCATCTGCCGGTGAATCACATGTCCATTTACAGCTTGATTTTAGAAGAAGGAACACGGTTTTCACAGCTCGCGGAGCAAGGGAAACTTCCGCGTCCTACGGAAGAAGAAAGCTGGGCCATGTACCAGGCCATGTGCCGCATGCTGCCCCACTATGGATTAGAACGGTATGAAATCTCCAGTTTCGCTAGAAAGGGATATCGATCTAGGCATAACCAGAAGTATTGGGAACTGGATGATTACCTGGGACTAGGACCGGCGGCAGCCTCACGCATCGGTCATTGTCGCATGGAAAATACGCCAGGGGTACGTCTATACGAAAAGGAACTTCTTTCTGGGCATATGCCGCTAGAAGAACGGGAAGAACTTTCGATAAAGGATGAAATGGAAGAATATTGTTTCTTGCATCTTCGCATGAAAGAGGGGATTCCTTTGGCTGATTTTGAAAAACGATACGGGAAGCCTATTTTCTTTTGGTACCAAGAGGCGATCCATATGCTCAAAAAACGGGGCATGCTAAAAGAGGAAGCGGGGTATCTCTTCCTAACCTATCATGGGGCGGCTATGGGGAATTTTGTGTTTGAGCAGTTTTTGAGAGATTAAAAATGGACAGAGATACTTATTGTTTGTGCGTAAAAGTACCGTTTGAATGAAAGCATAGCGATGAATGGAACTTTATAAAAATCATTCCGAAGTGAATAATTTATGATATAATTGATATAAAGTTTATTTTACGAGAGTCCAGTAGGAGCAGGAGGAGCATGGATATGATCGATAGAGAAATAGAAATGTGCTACTGTATAAAATTGGATAGACAAGGAAAAATTCGGGGGGGGTAAACAAACATTTTCCCTCTCTTTTCGAGACCTAATAACAGAAAAATTTTTTTCTGTTATTAGGTCTTTTTGCGTGGGAGTGTTATGACGATGCTTATAGAAAAAATAAAGATGAATAAAATGCCAATTATTTTAGCATTGATTCATTGGTTCTTATTGATGATATTCCAGGTAGATAGAAACTTTTTTGTGTATACTCATGAGAATACACCTATGGTGATTAGTAAGATCCTTTCTCTATTTCTAGTGGAGTTTTTATGGATTTTATTTTTTGATTTATATAAGGGGTATAAGGAAAAAGATTCTTTTGCAACTCGTTTTTTGAATGTATTTGGTTTCTATAGTTTACTCATTAGTTTTTTACTTCTCCTTGTATGGCCTGGGACATGGTCTTGGGATGACATCTGGGTTTTGTCGGGATCACAGTATTATCGTGTGGGGGCATGGCAGCATTTTCTATCTTCCTATGAGCAATTGATTTTCTTACAACTTTTTCCATCTCCTGGTGGGCTTATCTTAGTGAGAAATTTGTTCATTGCACTCATTGTTGCGTATAGCGTATGTAAGATTGAAAAAACATTCGCAATTGATTTTAGGCCTTTTCACAATTATTGGTTAGGAACATTTTTGAAAATACTTCCTTTCTTGTTTCCGCCGATCCTGATATATCAATTTTCCGGTTACCGAATTGGATTCTATGTATATCTGGAACTTCTTATGGTAGTTATTATGATTTGCTCTATTAAAGGAACTTACCATTGGACGACATTTCGTGTAATCATATTTTCTCTTCTTGTATCCGTGTGTGCCTGCTGGAGATCAGAATCCATCTTTTATGTTATTCTGGGTATTTTGTTTTATGGGAAATTTCGCAATCCAACATTTACAAGAAAACTTAGAATTATGGGGGTAGTGCTTGTGGTGTTGATGACAGGGGGATTGACGCAGTATCAATCGAATAAATTAGGAAATAGTAACTATCAACTCATATCGACGCTTGGTCCAGGTGTAGAATTGATACGGCATGCCGATTTGGAAAAAGATCAGGATGCGTTGGCTCAAATTAGCAATATAGTCCATGTAGATATGGTACGAGCAGAGCCAGAAAAAGAGGGGGAAATTATCTATTGGGAATATAAAGATTATAAAAGAAACTATACCAAACAAGAATACAGGGAGTATCTAAAGGGCTTTTTTATACTTTGCAAAAGGTATCCTGAGGTTGTATGGAATGAAAGATTGCTAATGTTTAAGCGTACGGCTGGAATCAAAGAAAAATCAATCAATGGTGTTGATGGTGCGGTTGCTATTTATAATCTAGCGAAAGGAAATAGTAATTATCGAGCACTTGAATCAATTAAAACGGGAAATAAATATCCTGTTTTTAAAAGAATGCGAGAACGGACAATAAAAGCAATGGGGATGGAGCGAAACGGAAAAGTAGTTCAACCACTTTATTCTATAGTGTGGAATATTATAGTTCCCCTTCTTGTCCTTTTGGGGGGCTTTGGGGCACTTTTATGGAAAAGAAAGTGGCAGCTTGCCGTGATTCTGGCTTTTATACTTCTTAAAATTCCTGCTGTTTTTGTCTCAGCACCTTCAAACTGGTTCATGTATTATATGTCATTCTATTTTTTAGGATATACACTATTGGTTTATTATATTCTTTATTACTTAGCAAGAAGAAAGGAGAAAAGAACCAATGCGAGATAAGATTATGGTCTTTATACCTATGTATAACTGCAGAAAACAGATTATTCGGGTGTTAGAGCAGTTTCGTGGAGAAATCAAAGATTACATTTCGCAAATTGTTATTATTAATAATCGCAGTACTGATGGTGGAGAGGAATCTGTTATCTCTTATCTTAAAGAAAAGCCTCTTCCTATTCCGGTTAAACTTCTTCGAAACAAGGAAAATTACGGACTGGGCGGATCACACAAGGTAGCATTTCGTTATGCATTGAATCATAATTTTGATTATGTAGTTGTACTCCATGGGGACGATCAGGGACATATCGAGAATCTTCTGCCCTATTTGAAACAAGAAACTTATCGCAAGTATGATTGCTTTTTGGGAGCACGTTTTCAAAAGGGAGCTAAGCTTGATGGATATAGCCGGTTTCGCACTTTTGGAAATGTAATATACAATATGCTATTTTCTGTTGTAGTACATCATGTTATTTATGATCTTGGATCAGGGCTTAATATGTATTACGTGCCCGCATTAAAATCTCAGTTTTATTTGCGCTTCAAAGACAACCTTATGTTTAACTACTGCATGATTTTAGGTTCCTCTTATCTGCATCAGAAATTGGGATTTTTTCCAATTCGTTGGAGTGAATCAGATCAGGTCTCTAATGTTAAGATGTTCAATCAGGCCGTGATAGTGTTGAAACTCTTGGGAGAATATTTTAGGGATAAACACAAGTTTATGAGAGAAGAACATAGAGACAAGATTCCCACCCGTTATGAGGCAGATGAAATCTTTTCGTCAGGAGAAGTAAAGTTATGAAGCGGCAGATGATTTATTGCCTGATAAATATAGCTGGCTTAGCAGTAGCTCTTTTGTGTTTTTGCTTTTTCTTTATGGGGGAAGTCATTGTCAGTTTGAGGGAATCAATCGATACATGGCTGATTTTGATTGCAACAGCATTTGTGGTGTATAGCCTGAAATGCATTCGACTCTATATTACATTGACAGGAACAGGCCTTACTATGCAAATCCATATTCGTCAATTCTTGAAGACAGCGGCAGTCAATATTTTAATTCCACTTAAACTCGGTGAGCTGTTCCGAATTTACTGCTATGGATTTCAAATTAAAAATTATGCTAGAAGCATCGTGGCAATTTTGTTAGACCGATTCAGTGATACATTAGCACTACTGACAGTTATTATTTTTGCTACTACTATGTATGGATCACCATTTTCCCTGTTATTTTATCTCATGGTGGGATTTATGGTCTTTCTAATGGCAGCTTATATGATGTTTCCTAGATTTTATGAATATTGGAATACCTATCTGTTGGAGGAAAAAGCAAATCGTGTTCGGCTAAATGCATTAAAGACGATGTACTATTTTTGTTGCGTATATAAAGATTTGCGTATGGTAGTAGAAGGTCGTATGGTATTGCTTTATGTTCTATCCCTTTTATCATGGCTGTGTGAAATTGGAGGAGTCCTTATGGTAGCTGGAGGGGAAGCAGGAAATATGCTTGTAACTCGCTATTTGGAGTCGGCACTAGGACTGACTGATTCTATTTATCAGCATTGGTTTGTATTTATCAGCTTAATGGTTCTGGCATTTTTGTATGCAGTGTTTACGATTCTGAGTTTTTTTAGGAGATCTGAAGGATGAAAGTTCTTATTTTTTTTGATGATACAGTTCCTAAAAGTGAAGCTGTCCGGGATGTGATTGGTGATAAAGGATTTTCACAGGTGGTGGTAAAAAAACATCGCTTAGAAGAATATTATGAAAAAACACTTCGGTCTCTCTATCCGGATGCCATGTGGCAAACGGTGCTATCACCTTATAGATTTCAAGAAATCCGTTCACATCTTTCAGAAGAAGAAAATGTGCGTGTACTTCATTGCTTTAGCAATTTTATTTTTTCTGAAAAAGAGAAGGCATTGCTTTCGTTTGAAAAATTGAATTATATAGATGTACCATATATTGGATTGCTTGAGGAAAAACCAGCATTTCTTTTATTTCCAGATATCAAAAGTTACGGCGATTTTCTTGGGCATGTAGCTTTAGGAATGACTACACTGGAGGCAGCAAAGCAGATTATACCGCATTTTACGGTAGAGGGCATGGTAAATATTGGTCAGTTTCAAAATTTCATTCAGTGCATAACAGGAAATTTTGATTCCAGATATTTTAACTCTGTTAACGGCGATGAATACATCCTTACGAAACGGTCTACGGATAAACGAAAAATCAAGGCAGAATATACATATTATCGTCTTTTACCTGATGATATGAAAAGTTGGTTTGTCATACCTTACAATTATGAAGAAGACGAAAAAACAGCTAGTTATCGTATGGAACATTTACATATGACAGATCTAGCTATTAGGTGGGTACATGGCTCAGTGGATGAGGAAGAATTTAAACGACTTATGGATTTATATTTTCATTTCTTCTCTATTCGTCACAAAAAGAGTGTATCAGAAGAAGAATATTCGAAGATATCGGATCAATTGTATCGACAGAAAGTACTAGAGCGATTGCGACAGTTAAAAAAACATGAGGCGTTCAGTAAGTTGGAGTATATGCTAGAGGCTGGCAGAAATATCACATTGGATGATTTGGCTAATCGATATTTCTTGTTGAAGGAGAAGGTTGAGAAAGAAACGACATTTCCTTATATTAGCGTCATTGGTCACGGGGATCCTTGTTTCGCCAATACACTTTATAGCAAGTCAGCCCAGATGATGAAGTTTATTGATCCGAAAGGGGCACTGGTAGAAGCAGATTTATGGACGAATCCATACTATGATATCGCTAAACTTAGCCATTCTGTATGTGGCTCTTATGATTTCTTTAATAATGGCCTTTTTGAAATTCGTATGGAGCCTGATTTTATGTGTCAACTCTACATTGATTTCGATAAGCAGCGCTATGTAAAGCTTTTCCGAAAAGCATTAGAAGAAAATCATTTCAACTATCTAGTCGTTCGGGTATATGAAGTTTCATTGTTTCTTTCTATGTTGCCACTTCATATGGATAATCCATTTAAAGTATTTGGTTTTATCCTAAATGCTGAAAAAATTATAAAGGAGATTGAAAATGAAATTTGATGATTATGTTTTTGTTTTTGACATTGACGGAACCATTTGTCCAATTAAGAAATCAGGAGAAAAGTATGAAGATTTAGTGCCATTTTCTGAAATTGTAGATAAGATGCGCTATTACCATGATAATGGCGCACGGATTATTCTTTTTACTTCTCGAAATATGCGGACTTATCAGGGAAATATTGGCCTGATTAATAAATACACGGCAGCAGTTCTTACTAAATGGTTGGAAAAATGGGAAATTCCTTATGATGAAATTATCTATGGAAAACCATGGGCAGGGAAGAAAGGCTTTTATGTGGATGATAGAACGGTGCGGCCAACTGAATTTTTAAATTGTGATGTAGATGAAATGGATCAACTTTGTAAAACTTCTCGATATGAAAAGAGGAATGAAGACAAATGAAGAATCTTGATGTAGTTATTACTATGGCGGGTCTTGGATCTCGTTTTCGTAAAGCAGGTTATGATTGTCCTAAATACATGATTAAAGCTAAGGGGAAAACATTATTTGATTGGTCTATGGAAAGTTTGGAAGGATATAGTGCAATCATAAAACAGTACATTTTTATTGCGTTAAAAGATCAGAACTATGATGTAGAAACATTCATTTGCGATCATTGTCGTGCGCTTGGAATTGAGTCATATCATGTAATTCTTATCGACAAATTGACAGATGGACAGGCTACAACGGCTACTCTTGCAAAAGATTATTGGAAGAGTGGTGATGCTTTACTGATTTATAATATTGATACTTATGTGGAACCAGGCGAAATGAATGCAGAGGAACTTAAAGGAGATGGCTTTATTCCTTGTTTTGAGGGAGAAGGTGACCACTGGAGCTTTGTTAAATTGAACGAAAGTGGAGAAGCTATGGAAGTGCGAGAAAAAGAACGTATTTCGTCTTACTGTACTTTAGGTGCTTATTATTTTAAAAGTGTTGATCTGTATAAGAAGTTATATGACGGATATTATGGTAAAGGAGAGCATATGGTTAATGGCGAGAAATATATTGCACCATTGTACAATTACTTGATTGGTAAAGGTGGGAGCGTCTATATTTCAAATGTAAAATCAGAAGCGGTGCATGTGCTGGGAACACCGGAAGAATTAGCCATATTTTTGCAGGAATAGTGAAATGAAAAATCTCATCTATCAGGCAATTCGTTTTATTGGGCTATCTGGCATAGGATGGATTCTTGACGTGACAGTCTACCTTGTGCTTGGATTTTTCTCAAAAAACTTAGCTGTCAATAATATTATCAGTTCATGGGTAGGAGTAACATTTGTGTTTTTCACTTCAACTCGTTTTATTTTTCATAATCAATCTCAAATTCCGCTGAAATGGAAGTATGCTATTTATCTGATCTATCAGGCTATTCTTATTTTGGAAATTTCACATTTGCTTGTAGTTATTTACGATATGATTGTGCCTTATTTTATATTTTTTGAACTGGGGACTTTTGCAGCTTTGGGAGCTAAAATTGCAGTGACACCAGTGACTATGATACTAAATTTCATTGTTATGAAGATGGTTATAGAAAAGGTTAAGTTCAAAAATAAGGATTAATAGCATTGAAAGATCTCATTGGAGTGCAAAAATTTTCTCCTTCACATCAAAGAATGTGGTCTTGACAACGGGCCTAGTATAAATCATGGATTGGGATTATTCTTGAATCTTTATTCAAAGTGAGGAAAGAAAATATGCGAATAGTGGGCTATGTAAGGATTTTCTTGACGAAGCTTTGGATAAAAATTCATATAATTTCAAACTCTTTGATTAAATCAGCATTTCCTTAACTTAACAGCATTGCTCTCAACATAGCATGACAAAAAAGCAGAAAAGCATTTCCTTTTTTCGAAGGTTTCTCATCCAATGAATCAGGCGTCTGGTCGAGTACGTCAGTTTCCAGGCAGGGTGCCCCCGAAGGGGACTGCCTTACTCACAGAGAGGTGGCCCAGAACTAGTCGTCAAAGGGTGAAAGTTCCTTACTTTTCAGATTTGCTTTTCTGCTTTTTATTTTGTCTTTCTTTACTTCTCCACTGATTTCTCCCGGGCAAAACCCTTGGAAAAGGGAAACGGAAAAAAGTCGCTTATTTCATTCTCACTTCTCCTTTCCCTCTTGACCTAGGACAGAGAAGAAAAGAAGTCATGGCTTTGAAATGTCCGGGAAACTTTCCCGCTTCCAATACTAGTATCGTAACAAGGTGCGATTTTGTGACCCTCTTTTATGATATTTTTTCAACGTAAGCGTCAGAGATTCCGTGGATATTCAAACAGCTTCATATATGCGACAATACCTCCAGATCAATCAACTGGAGGTATTTCACATGAACATTCAATTCTCGGCCAATCATATTTTCTTGGTAGGTGGTTATACGGATATGCGAAAGTCTATTGATGGTCTTTCCTGTATCATTTCCCAACAATTTAAAGCCAATCTTTTTAGTTCCTCTCTATTCCTCTTCTGCGGTCGCAAAAAAGATCGTCTGAAAATTCTTCTTTGGCAAGGTGATGGTTTTATTCTTCTCTACAAACGCCTTGAAAATGGAAAATTTCAATGGCCTCGTGAAAATCATGAACTTACAAAGCTAACTCCTCAGCAATATCGCTGGCTCATGGAAGGTCTTGCTATTTATCAACCCAAAGCAGTAAAGACCATTCACCCTAGCTGCAGCATTTAAGAAAATTTGCATCATAAAAAGCATGAAATCACCGATAAATACTTGTAATTTCATGCTTTTTATTGTATTATATATCTATATTTTTCAATGTGGTAAATGAAAGGTTCTACCTATGAAAACTACTCATGAGTTGGAAATGCAGAAAGAAATCGATGAACTGAAAATGGAAAATCAGCAGTTGAAACAGCAACTTGCTACACTGAAAAAGGATAATGTCCGTATAATGGTGTAAATTGGTTAATCAAAAAAGTCAAGAGCCATATGGCTCGCCTCTCAGGTATAATATAGTCACCACAACCAAAGTACCAGGAGGAAATCCATATGGCTCAGATTAATATTACACTTAACCAAGAAGAATTTCTAGCACTTCTTAAAAAAGGTGACATAAATAATATCGTGACAAACTTACTTGAAAAGGGATTAAATGAAGTTCTTAAAGCCCAGTCAGAAGCTCAGCTCCAAGCGAAACGCTACGATCGCACCGAAACGCGTACTGACTATCGCAATGGATACCGAGATAGAGACCTGACTACACGATTGGGCAAGATCACACTACACGTTCCCCGCCACCGCTTCAAAGCCTTTGAGACGGAAATATTTGAGAAATACTCACGCAGTGAATCTGCACTGATTGCGAGTATGGCTGAGATGGTAGTAAATGGCGTATCGACCCGTAAAATAGCCAGAGTCATGGAAACACTATGTGGCGAGACAATCTCGAAATCTGCGGTTTCCTGCATTTGCCAACGGCTAGCAGCAGACGTCATTGCTTTCCAAGATAGACAACTGACATCAAGCTATCCATTTTTAACGGTAGACGCGACATATTTTAAGGTCAGAGAACACGGTAGAATCCTCTCTAAAGCTATGTTCATTGCCTACGGGACTAATGAACAAGGACACAGGGACATCATTGGGTTTAAATCCTACTCCAGAGAGTCTGCTGCCACCTGGGGTGATTTCTTTCAGTGCTTGAAAAAGAGAGGCCTCCGCGGTGTAAAAATGGTTACATCTGATGCCCATGGAGGTATCCTAAATGCCCTAGTGAAAGAACTTCCTGATGTTCCCTGGCAGCGTTGTCAATTTCATTTTTCAATGAATATCACAGAAAAGGCACCGAAGAAGTACCAATCTGGTCTACGGGCCGAATTGAATGAGATGTTCAACTGCCGAACCATTGAGCAGGCCCGTAGGAAAAGAGATGAAATTATTGAGGAATATGGGGATATCGCAGAAAGTGCTATGAAGACGCTAGATGAAGGATTTGAGAGTGCTATGACGGTCATGATTCTTCCATTTGGACTTCGTAAGTACTTCCGAACATCCAACCACATAGAACGACTCAATAGAGAACTCAAACGCCGTTCTAAGGTCATTGGTGTATTCCCTAATGAAGATTCTTTGTTACGGCTGATTGGAAGCGTTCTGCTTGAAATAAATGAGCACAATCCTCAACGTAGAGCTATTTTCAGTGAGAAAACACTTCAGGAAGCACTAGAACCCGAACGCCTTATCAAATTACATCAAGCAGCGATAGAACAGCAAAACCTGTTGGCAGCATAAATCAATGAGGCAAGTGCCAGCCGGACAGGTGTGGGGCAGCCATCCGGCCGGCACTTGAATCGTATTTCAATATTTATTTTTAGGTTGAGTGGCAATAGAATTCTGAGA
>SAMEA104315429__coassemble_575_pt1 | contig 26064 bp, 14 predicted proteins | sample SAMEA104315429__metabat2_low_PE_029 | metagenome-assembled genome bin SAMEA104315429 (sample SAMEA104315429) | gut metagenome | biome: Monkey gut; feature: monkey-associated habitat; material: faeces | place: China | collected 2013 | reverse complement strand
AAGGGGTATTGGGGCGCTTCCAAATTTTGTGCGCCCCTTCCATCACTCCTCACTCCTAATTCCTAACTCCTCACTATTTGTGATGTCCTATCAAAGTGGCGATATCTTTTTTCGGCTGGAGAAGAATGACTTGGTTCTTCCCGGCATCTTTAGCTTTATAGAGGGCGTTGTCCATTCGTTTGTAGAAATCGATTTCGCTTTCGCCCGGGACGGAGATGGTGACGCCGAAGCTGGCGGTGATGGGGGTGTCGTTAGGCATCAGTCCGGTGATGTAAATATGCTCCCGGAGTCGTTCCGCGATGGTTTGGGCGTGTTCCAGCGGTTGTCCAGGCAGGAGAATGACGAATTCATCGCCGCCCCAGCGGCCGGCGAAGTCGGTAGGTCGGATGTTGGCCTGGATGGTGTGGGCCACTTTAAGAAGTACTTGATCGCCTACATCGTGACCACAATAGTCATTGACTTGTTTGAAGAAGTCCACGTCAACCATGATAGCTGAGAAGGGCTGGTTATTTTTATTGCACTCTGCCATATTCTTCTGCAGCAGATTTTCGATAGACGAACGGTTCAGTAGGCCAGTGAAATTATCGTGGCTGGCGGCAAAGGTAAGCTGGTTCATGGTTTCTTCCAGTTCATTCATCGCCACTTGGATAAAGGTGGCCAAGTATTGGATGGTAGAAAGGGAATCATCCAGGTCCACCTGTTTGTGCTGCTTGCACTTTTTAGAAATTGGTTTCGGTTCCCCTTCGCGGAAAGAGGTGGCTACCAGCATCATATTGGTGCCGATGATTTTTTTGCCATGGCGGAATATTTCCCCATCCACATAGCAACCGGAAGAAGGGGCTAATTTTTCATACCCTTCTATGATGGCATTCCCATTTTCCTTGAGGAACAACCGGCGGGTATTGCAACTGGTGAGATGAATGCCTTCCGGGGAGAAGTGACGGATTTTGCAAAAAACTTTTTGACTGGCTTGAAGAATCGCATTGGGATCACCGTAGGAGAGATGAAGCTGGTCTCCTACATAGCTCACTGTATTGAAACAGAGGGCTCCATCTTCTCTGGCTTCTAATGGCATATGGGCGTGGACGCTGCCATATTTCTGATGGAGCAAAGGAAATGGTAAGGTTTTATTTTTAAAATTGGTATAATGCAAATATTTCTCATAAAAGAATGTGGCCGGTTTATGATCCATTTCTTTAATGACCATGGGTCCATCCATGGCGGTGACCGTCATAAGTCGCCCTAGTGGTTGAAATCCCAATACACTTTGGGCTTCGATATGAATATCTCCTAGGTAGATGGTAATAATCAGTCCGGCGGCATGGATTTCGGAATTGCAAAATATAAAGGATTGATTTCCAAAAGTGGGCATGTCCGCATATCCACCCCATACAGGAATGGACTCATCCAGGGAAGAAAGTTGATCTAAGAAAATTTGTAAGTCTTCCGGGTGGCCCAGTACTTTTTTCTGTGCATACCGGATTTGCACCCCTGCTACATGGGGGAGACTTTGAATATCTTTCAAACACTGAACGGCCACATCTTCTAGGGACTGCTTTGTCAGGTTGTAGCAAAATTGACGGACTTTGCTTTTTTCAAATACTTGAAGCGTAATGCCCGTACCAGTATGATGCATCCGTCCCCCTTGAATGGAGCTGGCGGTGGTCATGCCAGATAGAGGCGTATTCGGAAAGGCATCACAAATGGCCTGCTGAATCGATGCAATCCAAGCAGGAGTATTGAGCGGGGTGGTGACAGAAAAGAATCCTTCTGCTGTCTCCGGTGTATAGCATTGTTTGAAATACGCAATGGCTTTTGGAATGTCTCCTGCATTGTGCAGGGCATAGGAATACTGTCGCATAAAATACCAACCTTTCATTATTTGTATCCAGGCTTTTAGGGAACCACTGATTTAATCATGGATAAAAATTCATATAATTTCAAATTCTTTGATTAAATCAGCGTTTCCTTAGGTAGGAAATCGTGCAGAATTTATCATTTATTTAATTATTATACCATGCTAAACAGGGGAAGTTAATCGTGGGAAGTATATATATTATGCATAGAAATTGGGATTTCTATGCGTGAATTATATAGGAATTGACCAGTGGTCGGAAAGGAGCTGAAATTACAGGTTCCTTAGGTTGCTCAAGTTGCTCAGGTTCTTCGACTGTGCAGATAAACGCTAGGGGTGCCATTTTGTTTGAAAAATGTGAGAACCGCTAAACCGCTAGGGAGTTGGAAAATAAAAATCCACTTCCTATGGAAGGGGACAGAACATGAGCGAAGCGAAATGTGCCAGAGGATAGCTCGCACTAGCGGAGAGGATTAGATGATATATATCATTGCGTTTCCCTAGAGCTGCATATCTCGCTTCGCTCGACAAATCCTCTCACCGTAACGATTGGATTCAGAAAGCCCTTCTCGCTAGTGCTTTGAGATTTCTCCACTCTCCTACACATCCAGTTTTATTACTCCTGCGGCATAAAGCACAAATACGACCGGTCGAAATGACGGATCAATGAGAGGCATTGTTTCAAAATCGTAACCTCTAATCCCTAGGGCCTAGCTACCAGTCCCTAGGCACCAGTCACAACTTTTCAATTAAACGGAAGCGAATCTTCTGCGACCAAGAAAGGGACGCCAGGCACTGCTTTCGGCTTTCTTTGACGATGGAGAGGATTTCTTGTTTCTCTTCTTTTGTCAGTGGTTGACCCGCATATTTGGCCTTGAGAAGTAAATCGACTATGCGGGGGAAATGGGCGAAACGCGGATCGTTTCCTAATGTTGCTTTCCAGGAACGATAGCTTCCTTTCATGGGCAATCCGGCCCAGGTGGTGAGTTTCATCATGTAGTCCAGGAACTGATGGAACGCTTCGTCAGAAGTGGTTGCTTTGGCAAACAACCGAGAGACCGCCGTGAGGCGATACAGCGGATAGAGAGACAGCACCAACAGGAGAAGCAGGATTTTCAGCAGGAAGGTCAGCAGGGAAGAAATACCATTTCCTGCTTTTGGTGGCTGCTGAGGCGTCAATTTCTGCTGTGGCGGTGTCTGTGGGGATGGCTGTGACTGCTGCGGATTCTGTGTCTGATTTGGATTAGATGGCGGCGGTGTTTGTGGTTTTTCTGAAGAAGAACCGTCTTTGTCTTTCGGATCTGGTGGGGTGTTGGGGGCGCCAGATTCATTTTTCTGTTTTTCCGGCGGGATGGGGAAAGGATTCTCTGTGCCTTCCACATCAGGGGTCATTTCGCAGGGCCGCCAGCCAAGGCCATCCACATAGACTTCCGCCCAAGCATGGGCGTGATGGTCATTGATATCCAAGCTATGGAGTCCCTCTTTGGTCACTGGTGCTTCCTGTATTTCATCGGCGCCGACAGTGAGGCCGGTGGCATAGCGGGCAGGAATCCCGGACGCACGGAGCAGCATCACCGCTGCTGACGCGAAGGATGTGCAATAGCCGCTTTTATTTCCTGTCAAGAAATAGGAAATGAAATCTGCATCTTGGGGCGTGCGGCCCGGATGGGTGCTGTAGTGATATTGGCTGGTCAAGAAATGATGAATCTCTTCAATGCGCTGTCGTTTTTCTGCTAAGGTGGATACTTTGGAAATAGGTCCCAAAGTAGAGAGGGCCTCTTTCACGCTATCTGGAATGGTGAGGTAGTGGGCGTATACGAAATTCCGATATTCCCGTTCCGCACCGATGTAGGTCAGATAGTATGGGTCAGAGATGGATTCTTTGTCCATCATAGAGAGCAGGGCACCGCCAGGGAGCTGCCAGATGTCGGTGCTATAGGCTTTGCCCTCCTTTCCTCTAGGGGAGCGATCGTATACGAAAAAGGGGGCACCGAAATCCGCATCATAGGGGAGAAGGAAATAGGACGTTTCATCATAGACCTGGTTCACGGAAAATTCTTTTTTGAACTGAGAGAGTTCGTTTTCTTTGGTGTAGTTCAAAAGGTGCTGAGCCACTGCGGGATTTCTAGCCAGTACTTCCATGAGCCAGGCTCCCTGGTCATACCATTCGCCTTGGTTCTTGGCAAAGAGGGAAGCGAAAGATTGGTATTCGCTGTCTGGGAGTTCCTTCCATTGGTTCTTTTCATACAGACCGCCTACCCAACTTCTGAGATAGATCCGATGGGGGCTGTCTTCTGTTTCAATAGAAGCAATCATGCGGCCGGTGTAGTGAATCCCCGAAGTATTTCCTAAATGCTGCCGTCCATCGGTGCCTTTCATGAGGCCCGTGTAGGCATTTCCTGCATGGAAAATAGGGTCATAGGGGTCTACAAAGGAAACGATTTTTTCTTGCAGGGAAGAAAAGAACTTTGGCTGTTCATAGCGACTTTCGGGAAGGCATAGAAGCACTGCTGTCCCTAGAACCACTGCTGAGACGAAAGCCATAATTTCCGGATGACCGGGCCCTCTATTTTTGAAAGAAACTAAGGTGGTGATGAGGTAGGCTGTGATGAGCAATACGGAAATGGCTGGTGGGTTTACGCCGAAATAAAATCCCAAAAGCAGCATCGCCAGGGAAAGCATAGAAGCCAGCAGCCGTCCTGCTAAGGACCCAAATCCCAGTAGGAAAAGATAGGCTAGGAAGCCAGTCAGGAAAAGTAGGAAGTGGGTGTCACTGATTCCAGGGGGTAATGGAGCAAGGGTGACTTCCAGATTGTAAGGTTCTTTTAGATGGTCCGCCAAAGAAAACAGGGCAGCGGCACCACTTTTTCCTAAACTCTCCCACGCCAAAAGCGCCCAGGCAGGGAAGCAAAGAAAGAGTCCTCCCAAGAGAAGAGCGTGTTTCTTCGTGGGAAGTAAAGAAAGAAGAACAGCACCGGCGGCAGTCAAAAGGAAAGCCATGGCACTATAGAAATAGAAATCACCAAAGTACGATAGCAAGGCAGCCACAGAGCCGGCAGCGCCCAGAGCAGAAAGGAGCGCAGACCATAGGGAAATACGTGTCATGATGGCGTCCCTCCTAAAGCGTGAATGATTCGTTTTCGTCCCGATAAAGCAGCGCGAGGAACGTTCTCTTTGGCGCACCAAATGGTGGGACGAAGCGGGGCGGCGATCACCGGCGACGGATTTCCTGTGAGATAACAAATCGGAAGCGAGGGGGACAAGTGACAGTTTTTCAAAGCTCCCTCTCCGCCCTGTTTCAAGAAAGAAGAAATGGAAGTATTCCATTCCGATTCACTCCGAATGAACGTATCTACAGGAACCCCTTTGTCAGTGACCCAAACAAAATGAAAGGCCATGTGAGAAGCAATGAGGGCCAGTCCGGCAGAATACAGTGCATCGCCAATGGTATCTCGCTCTTCTGGATCGGTGGCATAGTCAGCGGCCAGAGCGATTTTGGCCTGGTCGGCTGGGGCAGAATCACGGACGTATACCTCGTCACGGCTGGCGGTGATTTTCCAATTGATCAGGTGCGGATTGTCGCCAGGCTTGTATTCCGTGGCACCGAAATATTCCACTTCGTCACTGTGGGCGGCTCGGAGCAGGCTGTGGAGAATCTGCGGCACCTGCCCTATGCGCTTGGGAAGCACCACCATGGTGCCAGTGGATATTTCTTTCCTGTAATGAAATAGACCAAAGAAATCGGTCCAGGAAAGGGTGGCTTTCCCTAATGACAGGCGGCCGCAGTGGGGAAGGGACTTCTCAAAAATGAAATCCAAAGCATTTGCTTTCTCTTCATAAGAATCATATTCTTCTTTGCCTAAAAAAGCAGTTAAAGAAGAGAAAAAAGAAATCCAGGGACTCTTGGCAGAAAGAACAATTTCTGCCTGGGCGTCCCTCGTGGCCGATAACGGATAAAAGACTTGGGCCGATACCTTTCGTTGCCATACTTTCCCCAGCCCCCAGGAAAGAAAAGGGAGCAGCAGGAAAATCACGGCCAATAGAAAAGCACCGTATAAGTCGTAAAGAATCATAAGCAGTATGGCTATGAGAGCGATACATATATAATAGAAATATTTCATAGTAGACCTCTAGCGGTGGTACGGATTGAGATAGATGGAGCGGAAGGTTCTGGTAGAGTTGTTATGGATGGAGGCAGTAGAGCTAATACCGTTGTACTATGGGGGTTAAGGTTTATGCTCCGTGTTCATCAGTAACAAATGATCGGTTTTGAAAGTGTCATTGGTTTAAGGTTTAAATGTAGAATATCAAACCTTAAACCTTAAACCCTCGAGGCAAACAGATTTCATAAAAGCGAATGAAAGACCCGCCACTAGTTAGAACCTTTTGATAGCGATGGTATCAAGATGAAACTCCAACGAAATCCCTGCCATCCAGAACCTTATCCCAATTCCGGCAGCGGAATGGATCCTATGATTTCATGCAGCACCGATTCCGCTGTTTTCCCTGCGAAGCGGGCGTCTCCTGTGAGGGAGAGGCGGTGGGAGAGAGTATAGGGGGCTACGGCAATCACGTCATCTGGGGTAGCATAGGTGCGGCCTTCCATGAGGGCGTGGGATTTGGTCATCGCTGCCAAGGCCATGGTACCGCGGGGAGAAATACCTAGGGCCACATCGGGATGATTTCTAGAAGCAGAGGCGATGTCGACCATGTAAGCATATACGCTATCTTCCACATGGACAGCAGCGGTTTCTTGGCGGAGAGCAAGCAGTGTTTCCGGCGTCACTACAGGAGACAGGGATTCGGCCAAACTGCGACGTTCGCCTTTTAGAATTTCTATTTCATTTTCCTTAGATGGATAGCCTACGGTGATGCGGATCATGAAACGATCCGTCTGGGATTCTGGCAATTCTTGTGTGCCGGAAGAACCGAAGGGGTTCTGGGTAGCCATGACGATGAATGGTTGGGGCACCGCATAGGTTTTCCCATCCACAGAGAGTTTGCCTTCCTGCATGACTTCCAAGAGGGCTGATTGGGTTTTCGGAGATGCACGATTGATTTCGTCGGCCAGGAAAAAATTGGTCATCGCACTGCCTGGCATGTAACGGAAGGTACCAGAATTTTTATCATACATGGAAAATCCTGTGATGTCCGAAGGCAGCACATCCGGGGTGAACTGCATGCGTTTGTAATCCAGGCCCAGCACATGGGTGAATGCCACCGCAATGGTGGTTTTCCCCACGCCGGGAATGTCGTCAATCAAAATGTGTCCGCCGGACAGAATGGCTGTCAGGATATGTTTCAGTACATCTTCCTTGCCCAGCACCGCTTTTCCTGTTTCAGCCAAAATGGCATCTATGGTTTCTTTGGTATTCATGTGGTCTCCTTGTGATATGGTTTGTTTGCGTCAATTCGCCACAGTACGTTTAGAGGTGACAGGTTACAAAGGATTCTCAGGATTCTCAGGTTTCTCGAATGAGCTGAAAACGCTAGTATATCCCATCACCTTTATAACCTTTTGATTGTAGCTCTCAGCAAACTGATTCATTATAAAATACTATTTTGAATAAGCTATTCATAATAAATATTATACAACTCATGGGAAGAGGGAGTGTTGAAACGCAAAGTGGCACATTCGAGGAATCTGAGCAACGTGAGAAACCTGATAACCCTTCGTAACCTGTTACCTCTATCATATGATCACCATCTGCCACGAACGCTTAAAGAAATATTTTCGATAAAATGTTCTTGCATTTTTCGAAAACTATGATATACTACAAATAAGCGAAGTGGAAGCCCCTGTGGAGGGATCCCAGAAAAATACACAGGACCGTGGAAGCTGCAGTTCGCCTACCAATGGTGAATACCATAAGCGCGCCGGGAAGTACATTCCCGTCCAAAGGTGAAGAAAATAAAAACGATTTTCTTCCATGTACAACCAAATATGACATTGCTTATTCAGTTCCCTTTCGGATAAGAATCCGCACCGGAGAAAAGGTATATACAGATGAAAATTTGTATGACGGCGATACCTCTTCTTCGCGTGCGGATTTTTTGTCATTTGCTTCGCAAAAGGCAGTGAGGAATTAGGAATGAGGAGGGAGGAGTGGTGGTAGCGGCCCACAATTCATATAGGGCCTATCTTGGTAGTAAATGGAAAAGGCGAAAATAGGCAAAAGCGTTTTTCTATGAGACACTAGAGGGAGACGCACATTTCTACTGTGTTATTTGGTAGGTCCATCAGGATAGCCCTTATCCACCGCTCCGCGGTCCCCCTTCTCCAATGGAGAAGGCTTTACATTTTTCATAGAATCATTCTCCTACTTTACCGTACGCATCATAAACCGCAAACCGTGAAACCAATCCCTAGTCACTCCTAATGTTGATAAGTTAAGCGAAACATAGGATGATTTCTACTGACGCAAAGGTTACTTAGGTTTCTCACGTTTCTCGAATGAGCTAATGATGCTAGCGTTTATTGGCACATTCGGGGAACCTGAGCAACCTGAGAATCCTTAGAAACTTGAGCAACCTATCACCACTAGCAGAATCACACTTACTAACGCAAACCCTTAACACTTTGCCCTCAAATACCCCGCACTCCCATTTGCAAGAACTTATTATCTCTATTCTATTCATTTCTTTCATGCTATGATAAGTACAAGATAAAATATAGAGAAATAAGAAATGTTGTTCGTAATATGCAAATCTGTAACGGGATAGTAAACAAGCAAAGGAGAATCATTGTGGATAAGAAGGAAATGTGGGACCAGTGTGTTCCCGTCAAGGTAGTCCAGTGGGATGATTTGAAAGACAATGATTTTATGAGCAAGTGGGCGGTGCCCAAAGCAGCGGCCAAAAAGGAAGCAGAAGTGGTAGAGGATTTATCTATAGATAAGTTGGGGACCACTTTATATATTTACAATTTATTCTGTCGTCACCGGCTTGACACGGTGAAAGACATCCTGGCATTCACCAATGAAGAATGGTGGCACAAAGGCGGGGTGGGGCAGAAATGTTGGCCTGAATTGGAGCGGGTGCTGAATACCCTCCGGGAATATAGAAACGTCAGATTCAAGGACCTTCCTATCGATTCGCCTTTCTGGGATGTGATGATTTCTTTTGATACCCCTTTGACCCACATTCGCCTGCTGCCGTTGAACTTCAGTCGCCGGCTGGAAAAAGCGGGCGTGATCACCTTGGATGATATGCTGCACCTGCGTTCCGATTCTTGGGACAATATGAGAGGCATTGACAAATGGAACAAACGGGATTATTTGGCTGATGCCAAGGGATACGATTGGGATTTGCATCACTCCATGGAGCGAAGATTGTACTTGGTCTACGAAGGTCATTTAGGGGAACCTTGGGTGCAATCTCTGATTTCCTTATGCGATACCAGCCATGTCACTTACCAGACCCTGCTGAGTGTGCTGCAAAAGACAGGATATCCACGGGACGAAAAGATACGGGACATTTTCTGGTCCGATGCAGAGGGTCGCAAGCTCATGGCAGCGCGGGTACTGACCGCCTTGGAAGAGCAGGAATTTGATGGCCTCTCCGAAGAAGAACTGTTGGCGTCCTTCCCTGCTGGCCTGGGAGATGCCAAAGCACTGGCGGGGCTGCTTCAGGAATTGGTGGATCAAAACGAAATTTTTATAGAAAGAAATCTGTATTTCCGCCGCTATCTTGCTATTTCTGATTTTATCCAAAGCCGCTTCGATGGCATTACCAGACAATCCATGGAGTGTCGATTGCAAGGATTAACCATGGGAGAGACCGGTCAGAAACTGGGAATCACCAAAGAGCGCGTTCGTCAGCTGCAGGTTAAAGTGATGCCAAAAATACCGCTGGTAGAAGAAATGCGATTCATGGCCCAGAAAGTGACCTATGAAGGGCTGACCGATGACGACTTTGCCTATGTTTTCCAAGTACCGGAAGAAACGGCTCATTTCCTGTCTCTTTTCACCGATGAAGAAACCGAGTCGGCGCAAAAGGATTTGAGACTGGAAGCTTTGGAACAAGTGGCAACCGATGACAGTCTTCTGGAAAATATCCGGGAAAGAGCCAAGGAACGGATGGAAAACCTTCCCGTAAAGTTAGAAATAAAAGACGAAAAGGCACCCAAAACGAAGGCCAAACTATTTTCTTCTCTGCTTCCTCAGATGGCTGCCGATTACATTACCTATGAAGAATTGATTCAAACATATAATCAGTATATTTCTGAAAAATTCCCAGGGAAAGAGAAGCAGCTTTCGGTAAATGAATTCTTCATCACCAAAGCAGCAGCTACCTTACCTGATGTGCTGACTTCGGCAGATAAACGGCTGCGTTTTTATCCCATCGAAGACCATGACTATGCGCCTATGTTCTATGAACTCCATTTGGCACAATACGAAGGCTTGGAAATCAGTTCGAAAAAAATTTTTGTGGACCATCCGGACTTGATGGAAGAGTATGACATTCGGAACTATCAGGAATTGCATAACTTTTTCAAGAAATGGCAGATCATTGAGAAAAAACAGGACAAGAAATACTTGCCCGCTGATATGGTGATGGCCCGGGTGCCTACGATTCGCTTCGGAAAGACCGATCGGACAAAACAAGTGAACCGTTTGATAGAAAAATATCATCCCTCTACCCAAGCAGAACTGGTTCGCCTCATTACCAAAGAATACGGCATCAATTCCGGTAGCATCTTCGCTTATCATTGGCTAGATGGGACGGCTTTTGAAAAGAAATAGGGACGGGTTGCTTAGGTTACTCAGGCTACTTAGGTTTCTCACGTTTTTCGAATGAGCTAATGACGCTAGCGTCTATCGGCACATTCGGAGAACCTGAGCAACCTGAGAACCCTTAGAAACTTGAGTAACCTGTTATTTCTAACAGAATCATGCTATCTAACGCAAAACCTTCATGTAACAACAGGGCTATATATTGACAACCAGCGCAAAAATCCCTATAATTATATTCATTATGGAAGGGTGTCCGAGCGGTTGAAGGAGGCGGTCTTGAAAACCGTTAACTTCGTGAGAGGTTCATGGGTTCGAATCCCATCCCTTCCGCCATGAATAGTTGCCGCGGCTATGCCGCGGCTTTTTTGTATCTAGGAATTAGGGATTAGTAGCTGGTGATTAGGGATTAGGGAATGTGTGGGGATAACCATCATCGGTCGAAATGACGCTAGTCTTTTATACCATAAACTTAATCCCTAGGGCCTAGCTACTAATCCCTGGTCACTCAAAAAAGGAGATCCTATGTCATTGCATATACAAAACATCGAACTCTGGAAAATCTGTCGCAAGCTCATGGGCCTCACCGTGGGCGCTATGATTTATTCTGCGGGCTTGAACTTATTTCTCGTTCCAAACCACGTCATCGATGGTGGCGTCACCGGTATTTCCCTTTTGGTACAAGAACTGACGGGGATTCCCTTCAGCGTACTGATTATCCTTTTGAACCTGCCTTTCTTTTACGTGGGCTATCGCCGACTGGGACTGCCCCTGGCGGCTTCGTCTACCTATGCCATTGTGGTGCTGTCTCTGTGTTCGTCCTATTTCGAATCCATGAAACCTGCCACCAGTGACCCGTTTTTATCCACCATATTCGGTGGCATCATCATTGGGATTGGCGTAGGGATTGTCATCAAAAGCGGTGGTTCCACCGATGGCACGGAAATATTGGCTATTTGGCTGGATAATAAATCCGCCTTTTCCGTTGGGGAAATCATTATGTTCTTCAACCTCTTCATTCTAGGGGCGGCCGGCTTTATCTTCAACTGGAATAGTGCCATGTATTCTCTCATTACCTATTTCATCTGCTCCCGCATGATCGATGCGGTTTCTACCGGTCTGGATTCTTCCAAAGGGGTCTTCATTGTTACCACTGCTTATGATGATGTAGCCGATGCCATTGTGCACGACATGCACCACGCTGTCACCCGTCTCCACGGCCAGGGGGGATTCCTGAAAGATGACAAAGACGTGCTGTACTGCGTAGTGAGCCGTCTGGAAGTGACGAAACTGAAACAAGTGGTCCATCGCATCGATGGCGCTGCCTTCCTCTCCGTCTTTGACGTGCAGGAGGTACAAGGCGGGCTTGTTAAGCGGTGACTTCGGATAGCCTCATTAGACATTCAAAGAGGTTATCAAAAGGTTACTATTATACTGATTTTGGATAGCATCATTTATCAGTTAAACGGCCTATCAAAAGGTTATGATTCTACTGATTTTAATGGAATAACAACGAAAAAATACTGCTATTGTCCAGGTTATAAAGGGTTATGCCATCTGGCAAAATAACCTTTTATAACCTAGATGATAGCGGTATTTTTCATTGTTGAATAAAAGAAATCAGCAGAATTATAATCTTGTCTCTGGCGATTTCTTACTGTGTTTCACAAAAGGAATCAGCGAAATTATAAGCCTTTGCCAATTCCTTTAAGTGACTGATGCGGACAGCGGAAAGGGTATTATTCTGCAGTTTCCTTTTATTCAACAAATAAAAATACCGCTAATATCAGGGGTATAAAGGGTTATGCCATTTGGTAAATAACCTTTTATAACCTGGATAATAGCGGTATTTTTTCGTTGTTGAATAAAAGAAATTTGCAGAATAATAACCTTTTGTTAAGCCTTGTACATCGCTGGTGAGGTTATCGGAATCTGCAGAACAATACCCTTTCACTCATTTGGCAATCAATTTCTTCTTTTTCCGATCAATTGTAAATCTCTTCAACATTTGCCCCGTTTCTTTGAGAAGTGCTTCCGGAGAGGGGGCGTTTTTTTCTTCCAAGGCTTTCCGGACGATGTATTCGCAAGCCCGGGCATCGTCCAGGGCTTGGTGGTGGGAGAAATCGAATCCCAGTGCTTCTGCCACGGTATTGAGTTTATGGTTTTCCATATCGGGCCACAGTTTCCGGGACAGCACCACCGTATCGCCGTAGCGGAAGTGAATGTCCGGCAAATCGTAGGTGGCAATGGCAGAGGCCAGGACGCCCATATCGAAGCGGGCGTTATGGGCAAAGACGATGCCCCCTTCGAGACGCATGGCGATGTCTTTCCAGAAAGCGGGGAAGGTTTCTTCTGTTTCCACGTCTTCTGGATGGATGCCATTGACTTTCATGCAGCCGGCGTCGAAATTCATGTGAAGGGGATGAATGAGATGGTACCACTCATCAATGATTTCTTCCCCATTGCTGGTGACGATGCCCAAAGAGCACGCATTGGCAGGGCCCCAGTAGGCAGTTTCAAAATCCAGTGCAATATATTTCATGATGCACCTATCAGATATCGGTGGTAAATTCGTGAGGTGATGTTTCGATCCAGCCCACTTCCACAGCCCGATCAAAAGCCGATTTCAAACGGCGAGCCAATTCATTTCTAGCCGCAGAAACCTTCTTGCGATTTGGTGCAAAACCGGTGATGAGGATGAGTACATCTTCCGTGGATTCCGTGATTTGTCCGGCGGTGCCGTCTTCTGCCAGCCAATGGTCGGTGCAAAGTCCATCGCCTAAAGTGACCTGAATAGATTCGCCCTTTTTAGAAATCACCAAAGGAGTCTGTCGGTCTCCCATGTCATAGGCATGGATATCGACATGGAACTTCAGCATACCGCTCCGTACCATATCCAGGATCGGATTCATACGGGGCAACACATCAGAACCAGCCAATTCATCGAGACTTGCCTTTTTCGGCAAAGAGAGGATTTCCATATCCTTAGACTGAGCTTTCTCCTCTTCCTCCGACAACCCCAAGTCCTTTTTATACTCCTTGAAAGTCTTTTCCAAAGCTGTCATATGACCGCTCTGGCCCAAATGCTCCATAGCATCCCGATACCGGCGGATTTCTGCATCAGCCATGGCAGGATTCATTTTCAAAAGCAGGTTCGTTTCCGTGCAGCACCGGCGGCGGAAAGCTTCCGCTTCCATATTGATACCCCGATTGTCAGCCGCCCGCAAGGCCACGATGCCGACACACAGCCCGGGGATCGTATCAAACAGCGAATCATCGATAGTGATATTCATATATAAGTCCTCCAATCTATAGCGACTCTATTATACCATATCATAGCCAAGGAGAGAGCAATGAGGAATGAGTAATGCGTAGTGCGTAATGAAGGTGCGGCGCACAACTTATAAAGCGCCGCGAGTATAGAAAAGCGGTAGTGGCAGGAAAAGACGCTATCCCGAACCATGAACCTTGAACCTTTTCATTCAAGAGGTCCATTTCTACTGACTCTGTTCGTTACGGCTCTGCCGAACCCATGAACCCTTGTTGTTAATTGTTGGTTTAAAGTTCTTGGATCATATAAAAATGGCGGCACTTTATTATTTGTGCGCCGCACCACCATTACGCATTCATCATTCTTAGTGCTTTGTGCCGTTTGGGAATCGAAACTATGTGGCAATACAAAAAGCATGGGTCCCCGAAAAGACCAGTCCTATGAATTGCCCACACGAGATCGGCGACAGCGCTTTTAATTACATTGGGAGAATGTAGGTTGCTCTTGGTCTGGTCGCTCGCACAGATCGAATACGGAAGCTGATGTTAGGAATCGGGTTCCCATGCTTTATGTAGTTTGGTGGCTGCGCAGCCTTTGAGAGTGATCCCATCTATAAAGGTCAGATGATTTCTTCTTCCCTGCAACTTCTTCAAAGTTTGTGCGCACAAGCTGTGGGGAAAGAGGCCTATCACCGTTCCTTCGGTACCGGATGATTTTCACCCTCTATATAGTAATACTGATTTTTGAGGCAAAAAACGAACATTCTCTTTGAGATTTTAGAATTTTTTTATACTTTAGGGGAGACAAGCGGTAAAAGAGTGCGTAATGAGGAATGCGTAGTGCGTAATGGTGGAGCGGCGCACAAATTATATAGCGCCGCGAGTATAGAAAAGCGGTGATCCCATTAGTTCCCCCGCCGGGGGAAAGGTGGTGACGAAGTCACCAATAGGGGCTGCTTCAGCGGATAATGGCCTATGTGAGGCAACCCATCTTTAGCTTTCTTTGCACTAGCGGAAGATAGCTCTTTGTCAAATTGAATGAAACTGTAACGGCTAGAGTCAAATAACCATTACTTTGTAAGTGACAAGGTTCGTGATTCAGGCTAGATCATTAGCAGATTTCATTCTTTGTTGGATTATCCATGATCACTCTATCCCGAACCATGAACCTTGTCACCTGCGGAGTCATAGTTGCTGCCTACAGCCCTTACGGCAGCCCTGAACCCATGGACCTTTTTATGAAACTATGCGATGCTTTATGAATTGTGCATCGCTCCACCATTCCGCATTACGCATTCCGCATTATACAGATAGGCCTCGCTTCTGCCTCTATCCATTACGGATGGAAGAATCCATACAGTAAAGAAATAGAACGGTCAAAAGCAGGTACTTCCATAGAGGAAAACTGGCTTTCATAGGCAGGGAGGACAATAAGTATACATTATTAGATGGATATATGTATTGTGGTAAATATATCTATACAAATTTATGGATATATTTATATAGAAAAATCTCTTCCTTTGGAAAGAAAATTCATGTATAATACTATACATTCATTGCAATTGGTAATTTGCGTGGAAATATATATGAAATCAAGCATATATAGTGCGAATGTTATGAAATCATCTATAGAAAGGAACGAGAGAAAATGAACCAGACCAGAAATGAAACAACCCTTGACCGTATCCGACAGGTGCTTGCCGCATTTTTCAAGCAGCAATCAGCTGGCGGTGTGATCCTGCTCCTCTGTGCAGCCATTGCGATGGCTCTGGCCAATTCTCCACTGGCATCTGCCTATGAACATATTCTTCACCTGCCTGTTTCTGTTCCTTTCCTGCCGGACATGTCCCTACTTCACTGGGTGAATGACGGATTGATGGCGATTTTCTTTTTGGTTGTGGGTCTGGAAATCAAAAAGGAATTTCTCTTCGGTGAACTGAAATCTCTGTCTGCCACCATTCTTCCTATCGCAGCAGCGGTAGGCGGCATGGTTGTACCGGCTCTGATTTATGCAGCTTGCAACATCGGACACCCCACCATGAGCGGTTGGGCCATTCCTATGTCCACAGACATTGCCTTTTCTCTCGGCGTTCTGGCTTTTGCAGCCAAAGGCGTGCCGAAAAGCATCGTTGTATTTCTGACAGCTCTCGCTATCGTAGATGATCTGGGCGGCATCATCGTCATTGCCCTCTTCTACAGCCAGTCTATGAACTGGATCGCTTTAGGCGGCGGTTTGGCTGTATTGGCTGTGATGGCACTTTTCTCCAAGAAAAATGTACAGTCTCCCATTCCTTATATCATCGGCGGCGCTTTGACCTGGTATGCTTTCCTCCAGGCAGGCATCCATCCTACGGTAGCCGGCGTACTGACTGGCTTCCTGGTTCCTGCAGGAAACGAAGAAAACCAGCTGACCCAGCCCCTCCATCGCTGGATGGAAACCCTGGCTCCCTGGTCCGCTTTCCTGATTATGCCTATCTTTGCTTTAGGAAATGCAGGCATCCCCTTGGGCATCGATAGCTTCGAAGGACTTCTTTCCCCGGTAGGTCATGGGGTCATCGGCGGACTTTTCATCGGAAAACCCCTGGGCATCTTCGCTACCGTATTCCTTCTCATTAAGAGCGGCATCGTGAAAATGCCGAAAAATGTGACCTGGTTCCATTTCTTAGGCGCCGGCATTCTGGCAGGCATCGGATTCACCATGTCCATTTTCCTGGCATCCCTCTCCTTCGCTGCTCCAGCAGAACTGATCGCTGCCAAAGCATCCATCGTCACCGCCTCCCTCCTCTCCGGTATCACCGGCGTCACACTCTTCCGCGTAGCAGAACGGATTCCCGTACGGAGCATGCGTTGGCGTTGGAGACGCACCACCTATAAAGCCTACCACCTGATCAACCGCATCTGATTTGTACAAAAGCATCGACTTTCTCCTCAGGGGGAAAGAGATGCTTTTTTAGTGAGTAATGCGTAATGCGTAATGCGTAATGGCGGAGCGGCGCACAATTTATATAGCGCCGCGAGTATAAATTTTAGATATAAAGAAAACCCCCGGTTAGACCGGGGGTTCAGTATAGCTTTAGCGATGAGTCTTTAAAGGTTTATAAAAACCTCCTAGTAGATACAATATAAATGCGGCCTGTCAACTGCACATTATTGTTACTAGGAGGTTTTTAACATGTTTAATAAATCGGATATACACAGTTTATCACATACGAAATGGGAATGTAAATATCATATCGTTTTTGCACCTAAATATCGGAGAAAAGTGTTTTACGGAGAGAAACAATTTGAAATAGGACGAATACTAAGAGAATTATGCAATTGGAAGGGAGTGAATTTGATAAGAGCAGAAGCATGTCCGGATCATATACACATATTAGTAGAAATACCGCCAAAGATGAGTATTTCTGGGTTTATGGGATTTCTGAAAGGGAAAAGTAGTTTAATGATATATGAGAAGTGGGGGAATATGAAATATAAATACAGAAATCGGCAATTTTGGTGTAGGGGATATTATGTAAGTACAGTAGGGAAAAACGAAAAAGTGATAGCGGCATATATAGCAAACCAATTAAAAGAGGATGAAGAAAGCGAGCAGTTGACGTTGGATTTTGGGGCCCCGTTTACGGGTAACCGGAAATAATAGATGCGAGTGACAGGCTGCACATGCGCTGGAAAGCGCCGCAGGTAGTAAAGGCCCTTTGGGCCGCATAAGAAGAACCACCGGCTAAGCCGGTGGGTTTCTCTTTTTTAGATACAAATGGATAGAAGCAATAGAGATGACTAAGGTTCATAGGTTCGACAGACCGCTAACGGCCAGAGGAAGCAGCGATGATTTCATCGCTACAAAGGTTCGAAGGTTCATGGTTCAAGGGTTCGGGATAGCATGATGACGGCTAGTTCAACAAAGAGCTGGTGGAATAGTGCGTAATGAGTAATGCGTAATGCGTAATGGAGGAGCGGCGCACAAATAATATCGCGCCGCGAGTATAAATAAGAAATCGAAGCAGTAGGGGAGAAAAGAGCTAGTGGCAGGAAAAGACGCTGTCCTGAACCATGAACCATGAACCATGAACCTTATTCCTTTCTGTTGACTCTATCCGCTGGTATCTCTAAAAAGTTTATACTCCGTGGCGCTATATAAGTTGTGCGCCGCTACCACCACTACGCACTACGCATTACGCATTCCTCATTGCATTACTGGCAGTTTTGCCGAAATTGTGGTATATTACAAAGTACATACTATCAATGTAATACACAGGAAAGGTGGAGTTCGATGAACATTATTGATGAATTGAAATGGCGTGGTGCTGTAAATCAGCAGACCGATGAAGAAGGATTGTACAAACTGGTAGGGGAGAAATCCATTTCCCTCTATTGTGGTATCGATCCCACCGGTGACAGCATGCATATCGGCCATTTGATTCCATTCATGATTTTGAAACGATTCCAGCTGGCAGGACATCATCCGGTCATCGTCATTGGCGGCGGCACCGGTTCTATCGGCGATCCTTCCGGTCGCAAAACAGAACGAGTTCTCCAGTCTCAAGAAACCATCAAACACAATGCCGAATGCCTGACAAACCAGATGAAAAAACTCTTCGGCGAAGACGGATTCACCATGGTCAACAACTACGACTGGCTCTCCCAGATTTCTCTGCTGGACTTCCTGCGTGACTACGGTAAACTCTTCAATATCAACACCATGTTGGCAAAAGACGTAGTCGCTTCCCGTCTGGACACCGGTATTTCCTTCACTGAATTCTCCTACCAGATTCTCCAGTCCATCGACTTCAAGATGCTCTACGACAAATACGACGTACAGCTCCAAATCGGTGGCGCTGACCAGTGGGGGAATATTACCAACGGTATCGATCTGATTCGCAAAATGGAAGATGCCCATGATGCCTATGGTCTTACCATTCCTCTCATGCTGAAAGCCGACGGCACCAAATTCGGCAAAACCGCCGGCGGCGCTGTATGGCTGGATCCGAAAAAGACCTCTCCTTACGAATTCTACCAGTTCTGGTTCAACCAGGATGACCGGGATGTAGTGAAATACCTGAAATACTTTACCTTCCTTACCCAGGAAGAAATCGAAGCCCTGGAAGTAGAAGTGAAAGAACATCCGGAACACAGAAGCGCCCAGCGGAAACTGGCCGAAGAAGTCACCCGCTTCGTACACGGTGAAGAAGGCCTGCAGCAGGCAGAAAAAGTCACCGCAGCTCTCTTCTTCGGCAACATCCAGGAACTTTCCGGCGAAGAAATCGAAGGCGCCTTCCGTAACACCAAAGGCGGCGAAGTTCATCAGGCACCGATTAACATCGTAGAAGCCCTGGTAGAAGCTGGCGTAGAAAAATCCAAACGCCAGGCCAGAGAAGATGTCCAGAACGGCGCCATCCGCGTCAACGGCGTGCAGGTCAAAGACCTGGAAGCCGAAGTCGATGCTCACCCGAACACCGATGGAAAATACATCATCATCAAAAAAGGCAAGAAAAACTACTTCTCTATTAAAGTAGTGAAATAAGATATACCAAAAAGCCACGCTCGACAAAGAGCGTGACTTTTTACGTGGGGAAAGCATTTCTTACCCATGTTATCCCGAGCCGGATGAGGCTAACAGACAAGCGTGATTATACTAAAAGTCACAAGCTGAATCATATCTAGCGTCATTCCGACCGAAGTGGAGGAATCTTTTTCGTTTTTGCGAAAGGAACTATGAAAGAAAAATGATATGAAATGAGACTAAGCGTCTGGGGCGTACACATATGAGGCTAATGGACAAATGGAAGTCAGTTGGATGTAATACTAAACGAAAAGTCTCATTTCATACCATTAGGGAAACAAAGAGTAGCAAGGAATAACACAAAGATTCTTCGACTACGCCCTACGGGCGGCTCAGAATGACGGGAAAGAGGAGAACAACGCTAGCGGAAAGAAAAGAACGCTAGTGTATGAGGTTAATGGATAAGTGGAAGCATATCTAAAGTCTCAAGCGGTATTTATCACCAACGTCATCCCGAGCCGGATGAGGCCAAAGGCCAAATCCGCGTCGAGGAATCTTTGTGTTATTCCGTAAGGCACAATGAGAAAAAAGTGGTATGAAATAAGTCTTAGCGTCTGGGGCATACACATATGAGGTTAACAGATAGGCGCTATCATTGCATGAGTCTCAATTGTTCAGCTTGCTCACCTGCTTTCTTTAGCGTTCTTTTTTTATCACTAGCCTTGCTTGGCACTTTCGTCATTTCGACCAACGTGGAGAAATCTTTGTGTTATTCCAAGTAACTCCTTGTGACACTTGCGATGTGAAATGAGACTTATCGTTTAGTATGGGCGCTAATGATTACATTAACGGAAAAGCAGAGCGTTTTTATGCGTGTGGTTTGAGAAGTAATTAAGTCCATTCTCGTGATAGGTCTTTCCAATGTGGATTTTTAGATGAAATAAGATCTGTTTTCTTTTTACGACTCCATTTCTTCAATTGTTTTTCTCTCTGTATTGCTTCCTCTATATGAGGATATACCTCCACATACATGAGCTCATGAATATGAAACGTCTTTGTGAAACCATCTACCAGTTCATTTTTGTGTTCATATAGCCGGCGAGGCAAATTACTGGTCACTCCGATATATAACGTACTGCGACTGGCATTGGCCAGGATGTATACATATCCCATAAAGAGACTCCTTTTTGTGAAATACAGAGTGTAGGATTTGGTTACATTATAGAGAAATAGAAGGAAATTGGCTAGAGGGAAAATAATAACAAATGCGCGGTAGTATTTCTAAAGTCTCAAGCAGTATTTATCACCAACGTCATCCCGAGCCGGATGAGGCTGAAGGCCAAATCCGTGCCCTCGGATCTTTGTTGTATTCCGCAAGGCAGAATGAGAGAAAAGCGGAATGAAATGAGCCATAGCGTCTGGGGCGTACACATATGAGGCTAATGGACAAACGGAAGTCAGTTGGATGTAATACTAAACGAAAAGTCTCATTTCATACCATTAGGGAAACAAAGAGTAGCAAGGAATAACACAAAGATTCTTCGACTACGCCCCATGGGCGGCTCAGAATGACGGGGAAGAGGTGAACAACGCTAGAGGAAAGAAAAGAACGCTAGTGTATGAGGCTAACAGATAGGCGGTATCATTGTATGAGTTTCACCCGTTCAGTTTGTTCACCTGCTTCCTGTAGCGTTCTTTTTTATTACTAGCCTTTCTTGGTACTTTCGTCATTTCGACCAACGTGGAGAAATCTTTGTGTTATTCCTTATACCACTTTGTTTTGATTATGGTATGAAATGAGCCTTATTGTTGAGAATTACATCAAATGATAATATTTCACTCAGAGAGTGTCAAACAGATAAGCAGAGTCAATAGAAGGCATCCTAAAACGGCAAGTCTCATTTCATTGCATAAGAGAAACAAGGAGTAACTACACATAACACAAAGTCCCTCGACTACGCTTGGGGTGACGAAGAGAAACAACGCTAGAAGGGAAGAAAAGAACGGTAGAAAACGAGGCTAATGACAGGTATTTCCCATTTGTTATAAAAATCATTTATAGTATACACAAGAAACTATCACGTATATGCAAATATTAAAATTGACGGTTGGTCATAAAATCGCTAACTATCGAATGAAATCATACATTACATTAGAAAAATCATGATTGAAAGCACTGATTATTATAGGAAAATGATAAAACATAGACCTAAGTATAGTGCATAAAACCTTGCTTTTATCGAGAAATTATGGTACTTTATACCTAGACATGAGTACAAGTCTCTATACTCATGGGAGCAAAGAAAGCAGAAAAGAAAACATGCAGAGGAAACACGGTCACTCGAGCGAGGCAATCTTGGAAGCGGACTTTGGAAAAGAAGAGACTGTATATTTTTCTAAAGGAGCGATTTATTATGAAAAAAATCCTCGCACTGGCTGCTGTAGCAGCACTCACCGCTGGCGTGTCCGCTTACGCAGCAAATCCATTCTCTGATGTATCCACCGATGACTGGGCTTACCAGGCAGTAGCTGACCTGTCCGATCAGGGCGTAGTAGAAGGCTACCCGGATGGCACCTTCAAAGGCGAAAGAAACATGACCAGATATGAACTGGCTCAGATCATCGCTCGCCTCATGGCTAAAGAAGACCAGCTGAACGCTGAGCAGCAGGCTACTCTTGATAAACTGGCTGGTGAATATGCAGACGAACTGGCAAACCTGGGCGTTCGCGTTTCCAACCTGGAAAAGAAAGTCGGCAACATTGCTTGGTCCGGTAACGCTCGTATGCGTTTCAACCAGACTTATTCTGATACCAAAGCTGGCGAAGCTAAAGATAACTGGAACGGTCGTATCAAACTGATTGCACATGCAACCGTTAATGACGATACCTACGTAGAAGGCCGTATGGTTACTAATATGCAGTTTAAAGATGCTGATGATAATGATGGCAAAACATCTATGGATGAACTCATCGTTCATCACCAGTTTGGAGACAAAGTGGGCGTAACCCTTGGTCGTCAGGACCTCTACATTGGTCAGTCCGGAATTTACTATGATGATGAATTCGACGGTGCTATCGCTACCGTAGGTGCTGATCAGCTGGCTCTCGACCTTGGCTATGGTCGTTTCTATGCACAGGACCTGAAAAAGACAGGTGAATCTTCTAACCCGGAAGCATTCCTGGCTCGTCTCCATGGCGGTTCTGGCATTCTTTCTTATGAAGCTAACTATATCAACTATGCAAAAGATCGCGGTAATGTATGGGGCGTAGGTCTTACTGCAAATGCTACTTCCGACATCGATGTATTTGGTGATTACTTCAAGAATACTGATGTAGATGGCGATCCGGCTATGTGGACTGCAGGTCTCTCCTATGGTCATACCAACCTGGCTAAAGCTGGTACATTTAAAGTAGGTGCTCAGTACATTAGTGCTGAACAGGGGGCTTTCCTTGGTGGCACCACCTATAACCTGTCTTCTCCGTTGGATATCTTGACTGATGGAAAGGCTTCTAAGAGCAAATTCTGGCTCGCATCTGCTGATGTAGTTCTTCAGAATAATGTATATCTCCACGCTGAATATGCATTCGATGTAGATACCGAAGGTACCACCACTGACTATGATGACCTCTACATGGCATCCATCAACTACAAATTCTAATTGGTAACTTATACCACCGTTAACAAAGAGGAGATCTCGAAAGAGGTCTCCTTTTTTGTTGTTGGTTGTCTGTTGTTAGTTGTTGGTTTGGGCTCCGGGGACTTTGGCGCCAACTTGTTTTGGAGAAAGCGGCATTGGTTTAAGGTTTATCTGCCAAGTTGGTTATTTGAACATAGCATGGTTAGAAAGTGACATTGGGTTATGGGTTACTTTCCGAGTCCATTGTTTAGGAAACAGCATGATTTGAAATAGTCATTGGTTTGGGGGATAACCCACAACCCCCAAAACCATTTCCTCTTTCAATTTTTTCCGTTTCTCAATAATGAACTTGGCAGGTAAACCTTAAACCCATTTCCTCTATATTCTCGGCTGATTGTCACAAAAGTACTCGGTACGTAAACCGTAAACCGTAAACCGTAAACCGCCAACAACCAACAACCAACCAACAACCAACCAACAACTAACAACTAACAACTAACAACTAACAACTAACAACTAACAACTAACAACTATAATGATATTGAGAGTAATTATCGAATTTTTAAAGTAAAAACAATACTAATCTAAAATGCTTTAATTATAAGAAAATTTAACTTTTAATTTGTCAAACTTTAATAAAAGTGGTATAATATGGAAGTCAATTGAGAAGTCCTGTCAGTTGACGGGATAGGAATGAAAAAGAGGAAGCAGAGGAAACACGGTCACTCGCGTCGGTGCTTTTTCAGGAGTATCCTTCTATCAGGGCTAACAAATGTTATATACCTAAGGAGCGATTATTATGAAAAAAATTCTCGCACTGGCTGCTGTAGCAGCACTGACCGCTGGCGTATCCGCATACGCAGCAAATCCATTCTCTGATGTATCCACCGATGACTGGGCATACCAGGCAGTTTCCGACCTCTCTGACCAGGGCGTCGTAGAAGGCTATCCGGATGGCACCTTCAAAGGCGAAAGAAACATGACCAGATATGAACTGGCTCAGATCATCGCTCGCCTCATGGCAAAAGAAGACCAGCTGAATGCGCAGCAGCAGGCAACTCTCGACAAGCTCGCTGGCGAATACGCTGACGAACTGGCTAACCTGGGCGTTCGCGTAGCAAACCTGGAAAAGAAAGTCGGCAACCTCTCTTGGTCCGGCGATGCTCGTATGCAGTACCAGCATAACCTTGCAATTGATCCAGTTACTGATAAGGTTTTGGCGAAAGATCATAATGATTCTTGGAATGGTCGTATGAGAATTAATGTCCAGGGCCAGGTCAATGACCAGGTAACAATCAATGGTCGTTTCCTCAATGAAATGGATTTCAAAGATGGTGAATCTAGCAGAACAGAAATGGACCGCATCAATGCAAAGTGGACTCCAAACGATGCTACCTATGTCACCATTGGTCGTCAGGGCGTTGCTCTGGACCAGACTGGCACCTTCTGGGATGAAGATGGCGTATTCGATGGCGTAGCAGCTGGCTGGGATAATGGCAAAATCGGCGTAGAAGCTGGCTATGGTCGTTTCAAAGATGCTTATAAAGAAGATTTGGGTGGTTGGCAGGATTCTGCTGATACAGAAGCATGGTATGGTAAGCTGACCGGCCATTTTGGCGATGCTGCTGATGTTTCTGCTTTCTATCTGAAGAATGCACAGGAACAGAATCAGGGGTTGGCATTTGGTAAACATGCATCTGCATGGGGCGCTGGCACTACTGTAGGTCTGGGTGCAGGATTCGTTGTAGATGGAGACTATGTAAAGACCCAGAATACCGAAGCTGGTGATGCAGCTTTGTGGACGGCCGGTCTTACCTATGGTGAAGTAGATACTGACAAAGTCGGTTCTTGGTCTTTGGGGGCTCATTATGTAAAGGCTGACGCTGGTTCTTATCTGCTTGGCAACACCGCTCTGGACATGGGGGATCAGTTGGCTTATGGTTTCATTGAAAATACTGATGTTCATTTCTGGGTAGCTAAACTGGGCGTTGCTGTTCAGAAGAATGTAGAACTGGACGCTTACTACAACTTCGCTGCTAAAGCTAACGAAGGCGAAGATCCAGATGACACCTGGGGCATCGAACTGAACTACGCTTTCTAATCTTAAAGATTAGCAATAAAAAAGAACTCCTTCGGGGGTTCTTTTTTATTGCCTTTTTAGTGGGCAAGCCGTGCTGTTAAGTTAAGGATTTGCGTTAGTAGATATGATTCCGCAATAGGTTACAGGTTACTCAGGCTGCTCAAGTTTCTAAGGTCGCTCAGGTTTCTCGAATGTGCCAATATACGCTATGGTTATCATCTCATTCGGAGCCCCTTAGAACCCTTTGTACCCTTAGAACCTTCAGTACCTTATGCTCACAAGTGGCATGATTGATGAGTATTACCTGTTTATTATTCTCAAATTTATTTTCTAGCGTTCTTTTCTAGTTTCTAGCGATGCTTGGCACTATCGTCATTCCGACCGAAGTGGAGGAATCTTTTTCGTTTTTGTGAAAGACACTATGAAAAGCACTTGGGGTGAAATGAGACCTAGCATCTGGGGTGTCATCATACGAGGCTAACGGATAGAAGTAACGTCAGCTGGATGTAATACTAAAACGGGAAGTCTCATTTCATAGCGGAAGAGAAACAAAGAACATTAAGGAATACCCCAAAGATCCTTCGACATCGCCCTACGGGCGGCTCAGGATGACGGGAAAGAGATGAAATCGCTAACGAGAAAGAAAAGAACGGTAGATAGTTAGCAGTTGGCAGTTAACCGTTAACTGCCAACTGCTAACAATATAATAAATCTATTACGAAAATTTTTCGGGAGGGGTACACAATGTGTCAGAAATTTAATATAATAAAGATGAATTATTTTATCTTAATGACTGGGGTTCTATGGCGGTGATGTGGCTATAGGGACATGGAGATGAAACGTGCATGTGAAGGTTCTGTAGCGATGATGTGGTAAGTGAATCATAGTGATGTATTGGATATCAAAAGGTTCTGGCTTCGAGAAAATCGATAGATTTTCAATGAAGCCAGAACCTTGAGAACCTTGAGAACCTTGAGAACCTTGAG
>SAMEA104315429__coassemble_571_pt1 | contig 26140 bp, 20 predicted proteins | sample SAMEA104315429__metabat2_low_PE_029 | metagenome-assembled genome bin SAMEA104315429 (sample SAMEA104315429) | gut metagenome | biome: Monkey gut; feature: monkey-associated habitat; material: faeces | place: China | collected 2013 | reverse complement strand
AAACCTTAAACCCTAAACCATTGCGATAAATAAATTTCAACAAAAGTGAATTAACGAGCAGCCACTACTTAGGTTTCTCACGTTTCTCGAATGAGCTAATGACGCTAGCGCCTATCAGCACATTCGGGGAACCTGAGCAACTTGAGAACCCTTAGAAACTTGAGTAACCTGTTATCATTAGCGGAATCATATCTACCAACGCAAATCCTTAACCTAACAGCATTGCCCTATACGCCTCACTTCCATAAAAAAATACCGCTACTAACTGGAGTATACCCCAATCAGTAGCGGTATTTTTAATTTGTTAGATTTTGTAAAGAGGCAGAATACATACCCCTTTATCTTTGCGATGCGTGACAAATGATGAAATCGGAATCTACACAATAATAACCTTTGCTTCTATCCTTTTTCATCCCAAAAGACGCAACCAATTTTCTCAATTACCAGTTTCTGAATTTAGCTGGTGGGTTGTACAGTCCGCCGGACCAGTCAACCAGGTCTTTCATGTTCTTAGCTGCCAGGAGTTCTCTGGTAGCGGAAGCAGGATCGAAGCCGAAGTCTTCTGGCTTCTTCACGATGCCTTCTTTTCTGAGTTTCTTGGTGATTTCCGGATTTTCCAGTTTGCCCACTTCAGTCTTGCCAGCGATAGCACGGATAGCATCCATTCTTTCTTCCATGTTGTGGCATTTGTGGAGGTAAGCGATACCTTCTTCAGATACGATATGGGTCAGGTCATCGGAGTAAATCATGATTGGTTCCAGATCCAGGTTAGCGTTCTTCTTCAAAGCTACTGCATCCAGCTGGTCTACGAAGCCCGGGAAGCCTTTAGCGGAAACGGTGGTGATCATCTGAACAACCAGTTTCTTACCGCGGTTTCTGTCGCCCATGAGTTCGAAGCGGTTAGCCACTTCTTCGCCGGCTTTCTTCCATGCCGGGGTGACATGACGACGGCCTTTGGCATCGCAGCCCATGTTCGGAGCGCCGCCGAAACCTGCTACGTTGTTCTTGGTAGCGGTGGAGGAGTTGCCGTAACGGTCAATCTGCATGGTGGAGCCGATGAACATATCAGCAGCATAGTGACCAGCAGCCTGGCAGAAAGCACGGTTGGAACGCATGGTGCCATCCGGTCCGATAGCGAAGATGTCTGGACGAGCTTTGATGTATTCTTCCATGCCCACTTCAGAGCCGAAGGAGTATACAGCCTGTACCCAGCCGGTTTCAATAGCCGGAATCAGGGTCGGATGTGGATTCAGTACCCAGTGAGTGCAGATCTTGCCGCGAAGTCCCAGGGATTCGCCGAAGGTCGGGAGCAGCAGTTCTACAGCAGCGGTATCGAAGCCAACGCCGTGGTTCAGTACTTTGACACCATATTCAGCATAGATGCCTTTGATAGCCATCATAGCTTTCATAATGCGGTCGTCGGTAATCTTAGCTGGGTCTCTGGTGAACAGTGGATTCAGCATGTATGGGGTCGGGCTTTCGATAACGAAGTCTACCCAGTCAGCTGGAATGTCCACTCTTGGGAGTTTGTCTACAATTTTATTGACCTGGAATACCACGATGCCCTGGTTGAATTTGGTAGCTTCTACGATAGCTGGGGTATCTTCAGTGGAGAATCCGGTGTAAATGTTGCCGTCTTTATCAGCTGCATCAGCGCAAACCAAGGATACTCTCGGTACCAGGTCGATGAAGTAACGGGAATACATTTCCAGATAGGTGTGGATAGCGCCCAGTTCTACGCCGTCGTTCTGTACCATCTGTGCCAGACGTTTGCCCTGGCTGCCAGCGTATGCGAAGTCCAGTTTTCTAGCGATACCTTTGTCAAATACATCGAGATGTTCCGGAATGGACAGGGTGGACTGAATCATATGGAGATCATGCACTTTTTCTGGATCTACTTTGCAAAGTTCTTTGGCAAGGAAATCAGCCTGTTTCTGGTTATCCCCTTCAATGTTCACTTTGTCGCCAGGACGAAGGACAGCTTCCAGGAGTTTGGCTGCATTGGCAGCGTCAACAATCTTGCCATCTGCGTATACAGCACCTGCTTTGATTCTTTCAGCGGTGTCATCGCCTCTGGTGTGCCAGTTCTTATTGCATGGTTTAATTTCTAACATGAGTAAACTTCCTTTCAAATAAAATGTAGATAAACAATAATATACAGGTTCTCATTATTATTGGATATATATATTGTACGTTATATGTATTATCACAGGAGAAGTAAGATGTCAAGATAAGGATTAGTGGCAATGAGCAAAAAATCCGCTAGATATGACAGGTTTCTCAGGATGCTCAAGTTTCTCAGGTTTCTCAAATGTGCTGATAAACACTATCAACTCATGAGAGAAATCGTTATGCCTTTGATGTTGAAAGCAAAGATGAATATCCAGGGATCAAGAAATATTTCTAATCCCTAATCCCTAATCCCTAGCCACTAAATCTCGTATGTATAAATTTTTATACGTTCGGTGCTTCCAAATTTTGTTGCGCCGCACTTTCACTTCTCACTTCTCACTTCTCACTACTAACTTCTAACTGTTTTTTAGAATACCATGGCGGTCAGGAAATAGAAGATAGATGGGAAGAGCAAGCATCCCAGGCCAGTGAAGAAAGTAGCGGTCATAGCGCAGTATGGAACCAATTTTGGATTCACTGCAGCCATACCAGCAGCGGTACCAGAAGTAGTACCCATCATGCCACCGAATGCCATAGCAGACTGTGGGTTATTGATAGACAGTGGTTTTGCCACGAATGGAGTGACTACCATAACGAGGACGGATTTCACAACGCCAGCAGCGATGGAAATAGCGATGACTTCAGAAGAAGCACCCAGAGCTGCCCCAGTGACAGGTCCAACTACGAAAGTAGCAACCCCAGCACCGATGGTAACCAGGTCCACTGCACTGGTATATCCCAATGGATATGCTACAGCGATACCAGCGACGAGGCAAACAAATTCACCAATGAAGAGGGAAGCTACACCTCTCCAGCCTACTTTTTTAATTTCGCGAAGATCCGCACCGAATGCAGTAGAAACGATAGCGAAGTCTCTGAACATAGCACCACCAACGAGGCCCATGCCAGCAAAAAGCGGAACGTCTGCAATCCCTTTGTTACCTCCGGTCAGTTCACCGCCGATGTAAGCCAGAACCAAGCCGAGGAAAATAGCAATTGCACTGCCATGTACACGACCTTTGGTCAAAGCACCCAATTTATACGCCACATAAGTGACAACCCCCAACAGCATGAAGCCGAAGACCATGCCATTTTTTACAAACAATTTAGTAATCATTGCTGCGATATCCATGTTATTTCTCCTTACTAATAGCTAGTCACCCAATTATTATTTACTCTGATCGTGAGCCAAGTCTTTAGCAGAAACTTCTTCTTTCCGTTTGCCAGACAGAACTGGAATCAAGAGGAAGCAAATTGCTACTGCCAGGATACCGCTCAGGATAGCCACCACACCGCCGGACAGTGCAGCCGCTACGTTCTGGATAGAACTCATAGCTACAACGACCGGAATGTACATAGCGGACCACCATTTAATCCCCTGTTCTTCCGGAGCTTTCATAAGGCCTTTCTTCTGTGCCCAGGCAGAAATAATAATCAAGAGCAACATAGCAAAGCCTACGCCACCGATATTGGCCTTAACCCCCAGGAGAGCCCCCAGCACATCACCAATGATATTTCCTGCCAAGTAACAACCAGCCAAGAGTGAAACACCATAAATAACCATAATAACCCTTCCTTTCTTACAACTTCGAGCGTCTCTATTTCAAGTCTCCCTCTCCCTTCCAGAGGAGACTAAGTACAGCGTATGGTTCCTATCAAAAATCTTTTTCCATTCTTATTATTTTGTTATAATAATAGGAACTGCAGAGTGATTTTCACGCTCTTTCATTTTTACTGTCCATAGTATACGGGATGGTAAAATCAATTCAAAATTTTTAAAGGTAAGATGCATGAGTCAAAGGGTAACATGCATTGAACTACAATATCATGCATTGTAAGTTATCATTCACGATTTTCTCATAAACTTAAGGTTCTGATGAGACTTTTTCGCTGGATTTTCATTGCAACATAAGGTTCTGGTAGTACGATATCCGCTGGATTTACATTTTGATGGTTTCTGCGTCAGAAGGTTCTGGTGGTATAACATCCGCTTGATTTACATCTTGATGATTCCTGTATTGAAAGGTGCTGACTTTAATAGAACCTTATGATACGCATTTCATCTCACTGTTCCACCAGCCTCCTCATCGCTACAGAATCTTCAAATGTACGCTTCATATCTATGTTTCTCCAGCCCCCGCGTCGCTACAGAACCCTCAAACACACGCTTCACTTCCATGTTCCTCTAGCCCCGCCATCGCTACAGAACCTTTAATAAAACACGGCGCTACATGAATTGTGCGCCGCTCCACCATTACGCACTACGCATTACGCACTACGCACTCTAAAAAGAAAGGAGCTCCCACCATCATGAATTTCTCCTGGATCGTCGGCATACAGCATGTCTGGTTTGGTATTTCCATCTTTCTTCTCCTATTGCTTTTGGTGGCTCGCACCACGTTTTTCCGCGAAGCCATTTCGGCAAAGCATTTTGAACGAAAGCACATTATTCTCCTCAGTGTTATCTTCTCCCTCATGGGGCTCTGCGGCACCTACTGGAACGTCGGCGCCGGCGGCGGTATCATCAATTTCCGTGCCGTAGGCATTATCCTTGGCGGTTTCGTTGGGGGACCTGTGGTAGGCACTGTGGTGGGTATCGTCACAGGCATCCATCGTGCTTTCTTCATTGACACCGATGCCGCATTTGTTCACGGCGGACTTTCCATCATCCAGGGGATTGCGGCAGGTTTCCTATCCAACCGTCTCAAAAGTCACCATCATAATTTATGGATGTGGAGTTTTCTCGATGCGGCCGCACTGGAGCTTCTCTTCTGGCTTTTCTTTGCATTCCTTACCTGGCCAGATACGGTGGCACACCCGTGGGACTTTTTCGATTTATCCGTTCCTATTATCATCACCAATACCATTGCGGTCAGTCTGTATTACATGATTCTTGAATTTTATATCCATCAGAGAGATACAGAAAAAACACAAACCACCAAGAATACCTTCCATGCGGTCATTACCCTGTTTGGCACCTTGCACGATGGCTTCAAAGCCTTCAACGTATCCAAAGTTACAGAAATTGTGACCGCCGCCCTTCCGAGTCTGATCTGGACCGCTGTCATTTACAAAGACCAGGTTTTCACCCGCACAGCCTACAAAACAGAAGCGGACAAAAACCAGGGGGATGCAGAAATTGCAATCCTGAAATTGCAAAAATCCCTTCCGCCTATGCCCCACTTGGTGACCCTGCCTGTCACCTATAAAGGAGAAGCGGTGGGATACATCATTGCCGCCAAAAGCAAAGGGGACAATTTCACCAACATGGGCAATGAATTTCTATACGGTATCTGCCATATCCTAGAAGCCATCTACGAATATGACAAAATGAAAGAAGAAGAAAATCTCCTGGCCGAAGCAGAAATTCGCGCTCTTCAAGCCCAAATCAACCCCCATTTCCTGTATAACACATTAAATACCATCAGTTACTACGTCCGAAGTGATCCAGAAAATGCACGAAAACTCATCAGCTATCTATCTGATTATTTCCGTCATAGTTTAAATAATCCATCGAAACTGATTTCCCTGTCGGAAGAATTGCACGTCATCCAGTGCTACACCGAGCTGGAACGAGCTCGCTTCGGTGACCGGCTCCAAATCACCTACGATTTTCCAGACGATAAACTGGACACCATCCAAGTGCCACCGCTGCTCTTGCAACCACTGGTGGAAAATGCGGTCATCCACGGCATCTTCAAACGTCCCGAAGGCGGCCGCATCAAAGCAGGCCTCATCGAGCACAAAAACTATTTCAAAATTTACGTCTATGACACCGGCGTAGGGATTCCTAGAAATAAAATCCCCAAACTCTTAATCGACCACAAGCGGCGAGACCACATCGGCCTCATCAACGTACACCAGCGCCTCATTTCCCTCTTCGGTGAAAAAAGCGGTCTCCACATCGCCAGCCGAGAAAATAAAGGCACCCTGGTATTCACCAAGATTCCCAAAATCGAATCCACCCCCATCGCCAAGCCACCGGAAGTGGTAGAAAAAGTAGCTGCCACGGGGCAGACGATACGTATCACCACTATGTAAAAGCAGTTAGGAGTGAGGAATTAGGAGTGAGGAGTGGTGGAAGGGTCGCACAAAATTTAGAAGCGCCCCAATACCCCTTTTTATAAAGTAGGCAGTTGGCAGTAAACAGTTAGCAGTCCATATACTGGTAACTGCCTACTGCTACCCGCTCACAAAATCGGCGAGCATATAGAAACGGACTCTGTGATACATGAAAATAGTCCGTATAAGAGTAATTCGATGCGCTCGCCGCCTTCACTCCTCACTATTTAAATTTCCGTCTTAAATGAAAAATGTTTCCAACCGAAAGGAGCTCTATATGAAAGAAATCTGTGTCCTTGTAGCCGATGACGAACTGCCGGCTCGGGGCGAACTGAAGTATGAACTGTCCGCCATTCCGGGCGTGAAAATTGTAGGCGAATGTGCCAATGGCAAAGAAGTATTGGCCTTTCTCCGCACCCATCCCAATGTGGATATTCTATTTCTAGATATCGAAATGCCTCTCATGAACGGTCTGGAATGTGCCAAAGAAATTGTCCGCATGGACCTGCCAGTGAAAATCGTCTTTGCTACCGGTTACAGCCAATTCGCTGTGCAGGCCTTTGAACTAGAAGCCTTCGACTACATTTTGAAACCCTACGACGAAGCTCGCATTGCCCGCACCATTCACCGCCTGGCAGACAGCATCGCTGTGAAAGAAAAGCAAAAAGCCCCTGGCGAAATCGTCACCTACTACCAAAAAATTTCTCTCCAGACTAAGGACAAAACCATCATGATTTCCCCATCCCAGGAAATCATCCTTATTTCCACAGAGAAATCGGACCGCTCCCTGTTCTACACCACCAGCGGCATCATCGAATCCAAAATGACCCTGCGCGACATCGAGACCCTTCTCTCCCCCTTAGGCTTCTTCCGCACCCATAAAGGCTACATCGTGAACCTCTCCATGATCCAAGAAATCCAAACCCAAGACAACGGCACCCTGCTCCTGACCTTAAACTATTTCCCAAAAGAAAAAGTGCCTGTTTCCAGACACTATATCAAAGCGTTTAAGAATACGCTGCATTTGGTGTGAATGAAATAAGATTACATCCACTTGTCCCACGTCTCGCTAGACTAATGGGTTATTATTCTGCCATGTTCTTCAATCTAACAAAATAAAATATACCGCTACTGTCAAGGTTATAAAGGGTTATAACCTTGACAGTAGCGGTTTTTTTATTTGTTATGCTAGCGAATTCAGCAGAATAATACCCTTTATACTAACGTTTTCATCGCGTATGATCTTTCTTTCACCACGTCAAGTTTCCAGCTCTAATAGCTATCCATCCTGCTGCATAGGGAGCGATGTCATAGGTTTGGAAAATGAAATAGATGCCCCCATCTTGTCCGATGTAGAAATTCTTCGGCCAAGTCTGGATATGATTCAATTCTTCCCCAAAGAGAGGAATTCCTTCTTCTTTGGTTTGTTTCACAATTTCCGCTCTAATTTCTTCCCCGCTGCGCTTTGGAATCATTTTCATGATATCTTCATAAGTGATTTTGCTTCCATCGTCACGGAAATTCATGCCCACCACATAATGGGTCGGATGGGCTGCCCGAGGCATCATGGTGGATTCCGTCAACACATAGGACAACACACCATGACCATGGGCCCCTACCTGCCAGGATACATACCCTCTCGGCGTTCCATATTCATCCTCTTTAGGTAGTGCTTTATAAAAAGAATAAATTTCAGTTTCTACGGCACTATTCACCTTCGCATGGGCCAGAATGGATCCACCTTTCCAAACCGGATAGGTCACATTGATATTTTCCCGGCTAGCCTTAGCCTCTACCACAGAAGAAGCCTGATTTCCTAATTCCGGTTGCAACGCCTCCGCTGTACCGCCAAAAGCACAAGCCACAGCCATCATGGCTGCCAAAATCATCTTTTTCATACACTACCTCCTTTGTTACAGGTTCTCAAGGTTCTCAAGGTTCATTGAAAATCCATCGATTTTCTCGAAGCCAGAACCTTTTGATATCCAGTACATCGCCATGTTTCACTAACCATGTCATCGCTACAGAACCCCTAAGAACCCCTTCCTCAGGAAGGGGCAGGCTCGCTTGCGAGCCGGGGATAGGCCGTCGAAGAAGAGTTGTTTGACAAGCCGCTATCTCCAAACGCCTACATCGCTATGTATCTCATACAATTTCTCCCGCTAGTGCGAATACCGCTACAGAAGCTTAGTCACCAAGCACTGAGACAACTGCTTCCCTACACAAAGCAACACCTTTGTCCAAGTCTTCTCGACTGATATTGAGCGGTGGATTGAAATAGATGATATCTCCCATCGGACGGAGTACCAATCCCAAATCCATAGCTTTGCGGAAAATATGCCAACCGATACGGCGGGACGAATCGAAGGCTTTCTTTGTCTTCGGATCTTCCACCAATTCGATGGCATTGATGAGGCCGATGTGACGGATTTCCCCTACATTCTTATGCTGTCCCAAAGCTTCCATCAGTTTCTCATGGAGATATTTCCCATCTTCATTGACCTTTTCCAGAATATGGTCTCGCTTCATGATTTTCAGCACCGCCAGAGCGATGGCGCAGCCCATGGGATTGCCCGCATAGGTATGGCTGTGCACGAAGGCTTTGTGGGTGCCGTAATCATCATAGAAGGCATCATACACTTTATCGGTGGTGATGGTAATAGACATAGGCATATACCCAGCAGTGAGTCCCTTAGATGTGCAAAGAATATCAGGGGAAATACCAGCGTGTTCGATAGCAAAGAGTTTGCCGGTGCGGCCAAAACCGGCAGCGATTTCATCATCGATGAGAAGCACGCCGTATTCATCACACAGTTTCCGCAGCTTTCTAAGATATTCTGCCGGATAAATCCGCATGCCTGCAGCCCCCTGGAGAATTGGTTCTACGATACAAGCCACCGTTTCCTTCCCATATTTCTTGAAACACTGCTCTGCATCTTCAAAACATTCCACATCACAAGTTTCACGGGTCTTGCCATAGGGACAACGGTAACAGTCGAGACCTTCAAAATGGATGTTATTCATCAGCATAGGATGGAAAATTTTCGCATACATGTCCATGGAGCCTACCGAGAGAGCACCGATGGTTTCCCCGTGGTAAGACTCCGGCAGACACATGAAACGAGTCCGTTCCGGATGGCCGATCTGGTACTGGTACTGGAAAGCCATCTTCAGGGCTGCTTCTACAGCAGAAGACCCATTGTCATGGAAGGTGAATTTCGTCAGTCCCTTAGGCAAGAGGTCTTCCAATTCCCGTGCCAGCTCGATGGCAGGGCGATGGGTGAAATTGGTAAAAATCACGTGCTCCAATTCATCCACTTGCTTCTTCAACGCTTCATTGATTTCCGGATTCGCATGGCCGAGCAGATTGCACCACCAGGAAGAAATAATATCCAAGTAGGCTTTTCCATGGGTATCGTAGAGATAGACCCCTTTGGCATGGTCCACCACCACTGGTGGAAATACTTCATTATCCTTCATCTGCATAGCCGGATGCCAAATATACTTCGCATCCTCTTTTTCCCAATTGATCGGTTCACTCATTGAAATACGCTCCTTTGACTCTCACTTGTTTAGTTGTTAGTTGTTGGGATTTATACGCCAAGTTCCTCTTCCCCATTAAGCACAAATAGTAAATCTCATTGGTTTTAGGTTTAAGGTTTAAGGTTTCGCATTTTATAAAACCTTAAACCATTTCTCTCTGCCTCCTCGGCAAATTGCCTTAGTAGCGCCCGGCAGATAAACCTAAAACCAACAACTATCAACTAACAACCACCAACATCTATATAGCATTTTTCCAAAATTTTCGGATCGCAGTGCAGTATTTCGTCCCCTTTCTGCACCTTGGCAATCACTTTGACGCCGGTGATTTCTTCGATCATCTTCACATTATCCTCTTCCATGACGCCGCCTTTCCAATTGTTCAGGATGATGCCCTGGATCGGAATATGTCTGTGTTTGATGTATTCGCAAGTCAGGACCACATGATTGATGGTCCCCAATCCTGCATCGGCTACCACCAATACGGGCAGTTGCAGCCAGGAAATAATATCTTCCAAGTAATACACCGCTTTTTCATCATGACGGATCGGGCACACAATGCCGCCGCTACCTTCCATGGTCACGTAAGGATATTTTTCCGTCACCCGCTTCCAAGCCTTCAGAATCACATCCTTCTCCAAAGGATGACCTTCCAACTTCGCTGCCAAATGAGGAGAAACAGCATGCTGATACAGATACGACAGAATCATGTCTTCATCTTCTCCGATATCCGCAAACTGATTTACAAAGCCCGCATCGGACGCCGCCACGGTCGGTGCTCCGCTGATGGCTGCTTTGTAATACCCCGTATCATATCCGGCCTGTCTCATGGTCTTCACAATGAGAGCCGTCACATAGGTCTTGCCAATATCCGTATCCGTTCCTGTAATAAAAAGTCCTTTGCTCATGATGTATTTCCTCCTTTAAAATATGGATGTTTTGTTGTTGGTTGTTGGTTGTTGGTTGTTGGTTTACACGCCGAGTCCATTAGTAACAACTTGCCTTTTTCAAAATCTCATTGGTTTAAGGTTTATGGTTTGCACAACAATCAAAACCTTAAACCCTAAACCAATGCCGCTTTGCCAGCTGCAAATCGTAGCCCAATGAACCCGGAGAATAAACCTAAAATCTAATCCCTTTTATAAAATCGCGGTGCTTCTTAATATTATGCGCCGCCACCACCATTCCTCATTCCTAATTTCTAATTGCCCTTTTCAGTCTTCCCGCCATAAAGGCTGCCAAAATGCAGAGACAAATATCTCCCGGCACGGCCAAGAGGAAACAATAGAGCACCACCGGCCAGATACCAATGGGTGTTCCCAGATAGTAATTGTTAATGAAATACACATACACCATACCGAAAAGATACACCACCAGGAGGCCTATCAAGTTGGCAAAGAGAGTTTTGACGAAAGAGAAAGAACGTCCCATTTCCACAATGCGCCCCGTCACCCAAGCCCCAGCGATAAATCCGATGAGGTACCCAAAGGTAGGCTGAAAAATATACGATGGTCCGCCACCTTCGGTAAATACTGGCACCCCTGCTAAGCCTAAGAGTACATACAGCGTCACCGATAACGCCCCATTTCGACTACCTAGGATCAACCCCGCCAAAGTCGTAAATAACAACTGCAGCGTAAACGGGCACACCGGCACAGGAATGCGGACAAACGCCCCGATCGCTATGAGCGCAGTAAAAAGCCCGAATAGAACCATCTCCTTGGTTCTACGGGCACTTCCTGTGATTGCATTTTCTCTTGTCATTGTCATCGCTCCTATTGTTATATTTATACCGTGAATCAGTTTACATATATAATATAACAACTCCGTGATTTGTTCAATGTTTACAATTTAAATTTATTGGTGGTTGTTAGCAGTTTACGGTTTACGCACCGAGTACTGCTGAGACAATTCGCCGCGAAAAAAGATGGAATGAGTTTGGGGTTTATCTCTCCTCCCCTGATCCTTAAACCATTGAGTCTTTCTTAAAAGCAAGTCGTCTCAAAATAACTCAGCACATCCCCCCCTAAACCAATGATATTTTGTACAGGCCGAGTTACCTGAAAAGGCCTCGAATCATAAATCAGCAACTACCAACAAGTAAAAAGAGGCACGGTTTCCCATGCCTCTTTTTTACGGACAATAATATTTTTTCTCTTTTCGATTTCCATTAGGAGAAAGGATCACGTTGAGCTTTCCTTCACGTATCAATGGATTTATATAACGACTTGTTACATAATACAACGTTTTCATATCCAAGAAATCAGCAATTTCTTGCTTCGTTCTTGGTTCTTTACAAAATAGTAAGACAGATTGTTTAGTGTCTACGTTTTCCTGTGGAAGTTGTATTACTTCTTCTTTAGGCTCTCCATTGAAAAACGTTACAATAAATTCCCCTTTGCGATTTTCAAATAACGGAGCGGGTAATCCGGCTTCTTCCATAGCTTTTCTCATGGTAGGAATACCAGAATATCGATTTTCTGATTCCGTCATGGCTTCTGCCATAACAGCTAAAGTAGGATTTCGCAAATCCAATCGTACTTTCCCTAAATCATCCACCGTCATTCGTCCATACAATCCACCAGGACTATGAATCTCCAATCGATTAGTAAAGAAATCAATTTGCACTGGAGTACCTTCTGTATAGTGGCTATAATCTCGATGAATTAATGCATTTAAGACGGCTTCTCTGACAGCCGTTAATGGATACTCCGGTTTATCATTACGTTTTCCTGTCATGGGGTCAATCACTGTACGAATTTTCATATTTCGCTTGCAAAAATTCAATGCCCCTTCCAGCATGGCATCCAAATTTCCCTCAATTCGTTCATTATCAAGAAAACGGGCTCCAGACAAATCAGTATCCCCAATTTCATCTCCCATAACTGCAATAGCTGTTATGGCAAACTGTGGAAAGAAACTTTGTGGATACACACCAAAATTCATTACAGCCGCCAACGTGGGATGCCCCTGTCTGATCACGTTCAACATATTCAAAATCACATCTTCTGGCAGCTTAGCAAATTTAGGATGATCCTTTTTCTTTCCCTCCACATAATGATGTAATAATTCCATATCCAATGCATCCAAAAAAGCTCTTTCTACCAATCGTTCATCATTTCGAATATGTTTACGGAACGTCTCATAATTGTACAATTCATAATCGGTCATAGGGAAATCTGCATCACCGGTCCGAATAAAAGAACCTTTTAATCGCCCAGCTCCTTTATAAAAACAAGGCCGCTCTGCATAATCTATTCCAGGAATTTCTGCAGATAGGAAACTTTTGCCCTCTATTTCTACTATAGTAAATACAGCTCTCACCACAGGTTCCATCTGTTGGCACTGCTCAGTGACTTTTTTCTGTAAATCCTGCAAATCATAAACACCGACCGGTGCAAAGTTTTGCGTTTCATCAAGACCGAAGACAAGGACCCCTCCTTCATCTTGATTAGAAAAACTGGACAACGTATCATACAACCGTTTAGGACACCCCTGATGCGCACTTTTTACTTCTATAGTCTGCGCCTCTGCCTGCCGATTGATGATTTCAAAAATCAACTCGTGTAAATTTTCTGGTAACATACTCTCACCTCTTTTAGTATATTTTTGATTATTTACCTATTATTTTAGTGAAATTTTGAATTTTTGCAACTAAATTTTGCGTTTTTAGATGCTTATTTAGTAATTTTAGTATTTTTTAGTTGTTGATTTAAACCTTAAACCATTGCATTTTTCTTAAAAGCAAGTTGTCCAAAAAAGAATCCGGCACGTACCCCCTAGACCACAATGCTGCTCTGTTAAGCGAGATATACGATGATTTCTTTCGTGAAAAAGGTTCTGAAGGTTCTAAGGGTACTAAAGGTTCTTAGGGGCGCCGAATGAGATGATAACGCTAGCGTTTATCGGCTCATTCGAGAAACCTTCAGAACCTTCAGAGCCCTTAGAACCTTGTAAATGCTAGCGAAACCATACCAGCTAACGCAAGTCCTTAACTTAACATCATTGCCCTAGACCAATGATGTTTTGTCCAAGGCAAATTGGTACGAATGAACTCGGCGCGTAAATCATCAACAAATTTTTTCAAAAAACGTGTAAAAGATCTCCTCCCGCTCGATTATATATACGGAAAGAGAAAATGAAGCTCTCCTGGGAGCCAAAGCATGGGACACCTTTCTAGCATTTCCTTTATATAGAATCCATGGAGAAGGAAATACGGAAAAAGACCAATGCGTCGGCGGATATTCGAGCTTCTTCTCTCTTTCCCTCTCTAGCCAGGCCTGATAGAGAGAAAACAAAATACAATAAGGTACAGCAAAAGCCATAACAACGAGCTTACTATACGCGACATACCATTGGACGACAAACCGTAGCACGAAGTTTAGCCGGGATCCCCGACATGAACCGTGAAATGTGCTGGTGCCTGATTCCCTGGTCTCGTTTCATAGAAGACTCTCAAACAGGTTGATGCTGTACCTTTTTGTAGTGAAATTGATGTTGTTGGTTGGTGGTTGTTAGTTGTTGTTTTACGCACCAAGTACTGCTGAGACAATTCACCTAGAGGAAAGAGGAAATGGTTTTGATGTTAGCCTCAATTGTGAACGTTCTTTTCTTCCTCTCTAGCGTTGTTCTTCGCTTTCCCGTCATCCTGAGCCGCCCGTAGGGCAATGTCGAAGGATCTTTGGGTTATTCGTAGTGGCTCTTTGTTTTGCTTATTTCTTGAAATGAGACTTTTCGTTTAGTATTATCCCTACTGATTCCTGTTCTGCCTATCTGTGAGCCCCGTACGTTAACGCCCCAGACGCTGAGGCTCTTTTCATTCCATTTATTCTCTCATTGTCCCGAGCAGAATAACACAAAGATCCCTCGACGCGGATTTGGCCTGTGGCCTCATCCGGCTCGGGATGACGCTAGAGATGTATACGAACAGAGTCATATGCGATGATACCGCTTGTCCGTTAGCCCCATTTGCCGGCATTCTTTTCTTCCTCTCTAGCGTTGTTCTTCGCTTTCCCGTCATCCTGAGCCGCACGTGGGGCGATGTCGAAGGATCTTGGTGTTATTCGTGGTAGCGCGTTGTTTCGCTTATGATGTGAAATAAGACTTTTCGTTTAGTATTATCCCTACTGACTCCTTTTCCTCCTATCTGTGAGCCTCGTACGTTGACGCCCCAGGCGCTCAATGCTTTTAAGTTAAGTGAAATATGCGGTGATTTTTGCTGATGCAAAGGTTACTCAGGTTTCTCGGGCTACTTAGGTTTCTCACGTTTCTCGAATGAGATAATGATGCTAGCGTCTATCGGCACATTCGAAGAACCTGAGCGACCTGAGAACCCTTAGAAACTTGAGCAACCTGTCACTAATAGCGAAATCATACCGACTAACGCAAATCCTTAACTTAACAGCATTACCCAGACGCTAAGTCTCATTCCATTCCGTTTTTCTCTCATTTTGCCTTGACAAGAAACGAAAAAGATTCCTCCACGTTGGTCGGAATGACGCTAGAGGTAAATAACGCATAATACACATGGCATGTTCCGCCTATCTGTTAGCCTCATAGGTACCCCCATATGAATCAAAAGGAAATAGCGTATCTCGCTTGTACACACTAGCAAGATACGCTATTTCCTTTTGACTCACTTGTCTTTCATACCGGGATAGCCCTGATCTACCGCTCCACGGAGTTCCTTCTCCACAGGAGAAGGCTTTGCATTTTCCTTCTGATGCATATAGAGAGAAAACCGTAAGCAAGAAAAACGGGGCAAGAATAACGTTGGAGACGCAAAAAGAGGAGACCTCTTTCGAGATCTCCTCTTTGTTTATGTGATTGTTCCAGCAGACAAAACTGCCTACCGCAAATCGCTCACTGCCTACTTTTCTAAATATTAGAACTTGTAGTTCAGGGAAACTGCCCAAGCGTCATCTGGATCTGTTGCACCTTCAGCTTCAGCGGAGAATGCATATTCAGCATGGAGCTGTACATTCTTCTGGAGAGTTACATTCGCGATAGCGTTCCAGAAAGTAACATTGGTTGCAGTAGTATTCTTGAATGCTTTCAGAACATCAGTATTCAGTCCAGAACCACCGAAGTATACAGCTTTATCAACATCGTTGTATGCTACTGCCAAATCCCAGGAGCCAGCTTTCTTCCAGTCAGCTTTACCATAGGAGAGACCTGCGTTCCAAGCGGTATCATAATCACCAATGGTGGTGTTCTTGTAGTATTCGCCGAATACATTGAACTGCTGAACCGGTACAACCAGACCTACACCGTAGATTTCTGTGTTGTCATCTTTTTCTTTAACAGCAAGGTAGTCAGCGTTCAGTTTTGCTACGCCGAAATCATAAGCGCCCTGTGCAAAGTAGATATCAGAATTCTTAACAGCAGTGATGTCAGAAGCATTCAGCTGACCAAAGCCAGTGGTCAGAGCCAGTTTGCCATTGTTGTAAGCAACCTGAGCACCATCATAACCATTAGCATCACCATAGAGCCAGCCACCCTGGTCACCGAAAGCAATTGGCTGACGGCCCAGACGTACTGCTACATCCTTGCCAAAGTTGTGGTTAACGAAGAGCTGCTGCATGTAAACGGACTTTTTGCTGTCATCGCCTTTGAAGTCCATGTCATAAGCCAGTTTGCCATTAACATAGGTAGCTTCATTAACCTGTGCTTTAGCATTGATTCTCATACGACCATTCCAGGAGTCTTTGCCACCATCGTTATCTTTGGTCTGATAACGCATACGAGCATCGCCGGACCAAGCAATGTTGCCGACTTTCTTTTCCAGGTTGGATACGCGAACGCCCAGGTTTGCCAGTTCGTCTGCATATTCGCCAGCCAGTTTGTCAAGAGTAGCCTGCTGTTCAGCGTTCAGCTGGTCTTCTTTAGCCATGAGGCGAGCGATGATCTGAGCCAGTTCATATCTGGTCATGTTTCTTTCGCCTTTGAAGGTGCCGTCCGGATAGCCTTCTACGACGCCCTGGTCAGAGAGGTCGGATACTGCCTGGTAAGCCCAGTCATCGGTGGAAACATCAGAGAATGGATTTGCTGCGTAAGCGGATACGCCAGCGGTGAGTGCTGCTACGGCAGCCAGTGCGAGGATTTTTTTCATAATAAATCGCTCCTTATATAAGAATGTTGCCCTTCTTATGATCGGGATTGCGATTCGGTTCTTTCTGCTCGAGTGACCGTGTTTCCTCTGCTTACTTTCGCCGTTTCACTTTCCGTCCACGCTCGGATAAGGGCTTTTCCTTGCGCTATAAAAAGGGTACCATGATGACCATAAAGTCTCAAGAGTGATGACTGTGTCTATGATTTCATACCATATACCTAAGTCTAATGTTTGTGCTATTCACTTTTTAATACGTATATAGCTGATTTTTCTGTTTCATTATAAAACTCTTTTATTGCTATGGATAAAAGAATTTGAAGTGATTGAAACGTGTAAAAGCATCCGTATTTATCGAATGTTTTTCTTATTCTAATTTCCCATTTATTTACTGGTGGTCAATTTTTATTATTCATTTGATTCTACGCTTGTTTAAAAAGTATACACTTAACGGATACTGTGGTGTATGGGTTAGACTATATGTATAAATATGTTATTGGTTGTTGGTTTATATACCGAGTACTATTGCAACAATTCGCCGAGGAGAAAGAGGGAATTGGTTTAGGGTTTATACACCAGGCCCTACTAAGACAATTCGCCGAGATGCAAAGAGAGAATTGGTTTTGGGGTTTGTATTACAACTAAAACCTAAAACCAATGAGATTTTGTACAAAGCCGGTTGTCAACAATGAACTCGGAGCGTAACCCCTAAACCAATGCCTCTTTGTCAAAGGCAGATTAGTGACAATGAACCCGGCACATACACCAACAACCAACAACTATCAACCAACAACCTTATATTCAAAGGAGTCAACTATGTCTGAACATTTTTATACCATTCGAGATGTGCAGGAGATCACTGGCATCCCCGCTACAGCGCTTCGGTTTTATGATAAGCGAGGTCTTTTGGTTTTCGTGAAACGCAGTTCTTCGGGAATCCGCATTTTTACGGATTCTGATGTGGAGAAAATCCGGATGATTCAATTTCTTAGAAATATCGACATGCCGGTCAACGTGATTAGTCGATTTATCGGGCTTATGCTCCAAGGAGATAGCACACGCAATGAACGACGACGTATGGTGGAAGCCCAGCTTACTTCACTGCAGGAAGAGGCGGCTTTATTGCAAGAAAAAATAGAGGCCGCCCAATCACTGGGTCAATCTCTATCGGTTGTATCGGATAAAAAATTTTCGGCGTCTACCCCCCCGAAAACTTTGGAGTACCGAAAAAGTTTGCAAAATTTTTCAGTCGTACGCCTGAAAAATAGTGAGGAGTGCGAAGCGAGGAGTGAGGAGTGGTGGATGGGGCGCATCAAATTATATAGCGCCCCAATACCCCCTTTTTATATTTCTTATCTCCTTTCGGCCTCGCTATCATCATCATTTAAAATGATAGTTCCATAAGGTTCTGTGTCTTCTTTTTCCATATGTATTTCCTCGTAACCAGGGAACACCAAATATATAAAAGGGGTATTGGGGCGCTTCCAAATTTTGATGCGCCCCTTCCTTCACTCCTCACTACGCACTACTCACTCCTCACTGCTTTATCCAACGTTTCTTCAAAGCTCCCCGCGAAGTGGTCCATGAAGTAGTCCACTTCTTTCAGGTGGAGTTTTTTTAATTTGTCTTTGGTGGATTGGTAGGCTTCTTGAAATTCTTGGTTACCGGCGTTCACTTCTTCGGCACATTTGAGGAAAGCCGACAGGGTGTCGGCGGCTTTGGCCAGGGGCCAGAGAGGATCTTGTTCCAAGTCAGTGATATAGGGGGCATAGGAGGATTGCAAGTCTTTCGGCAAGGTGGCGAGCAGTTTCTTTCGGGCTTCGGTTTCGATTTCTTCGTATTTCTCATGAAGGCCGGTGGTGAAATATTTCACTGGTGTGGGAAGGTCGCCGGTGAAGACTTCGCTGGCGTCGTGGTAAAGGGCCAGCATGGCACAGTGCTCCGGATTGGTTGGTTCATGAAATATATCTTGCCGAATCACCGCTAAACCGTGGGCGATCATGACGGTCTGTAAGGTGTGCTCCGCATCGTTTTCCGGAATGGTACTTCGCATAAGTCCCCAGCGGGCAATGTATTTCAACCGGGCCATGAAAGCGAAAAAGGGATAGTTCATAGGGGTAACCTCCGAAATGATAGATCGTGTCCAAACTATAAAAAGGTTATTATGCAACCGTTTCCATTGTCCAACAATTAGAAGAAACCACCAGATAAAAGGGTATGAAAGGTTATAACAGGTTATACATTTACGGTAAATATATAACCCTTTATAACCTTTTTAACCTTGGCCTCAGCCATATATGCAATATGTCAGAAAATCCTATTCAGCAGAATAATAACCTTTCCTCTATACACTTAAACCGCTATTCCATTTTCCCCCAACCATCGTTGTAGAACCAGAAGTGGTGTACCGGCCCATGGCCGTGGCCTACGGAGTCGGTTTTGGCTCTTTCGATGGCGCCGGAGATGTAGGTTTTCGCTTCTTGGACGGCTTCGTTGAGGGGCTTTCCTTTGGCGAGGGAGGCCGCTAGGGCACTGGAGAGGGTGCAGCCGGTGCCGTGGGTGTTTTCGGTGTCGATTCGTTTGCCTGGATAGCGAGTGAAGGTGTGGCCGTCGTAGAGGATGTCCGTGGCTTCCATCACTTGGTGCCCCCCTTTGAGGAGCACCGCCTGACATCCGTAGTCCATGAGCTGGGCAGCGGCTTGTTTCATGTCCTCTTCGGTGTGAATGTCACGGCCAGTCAGGACTTCCGCTTCGGGGATATTGGGGGTAATCAAGGTCGCTAAGGGAATCAGTTTCTTTTTATAGGTTTCAATGGCAGCAGTTTCCAGAAGCACGTCTCCGCTGGTAGCCACCATGACGGGATCCACCACCAGAGGGGCGCCGCTATGGGTAGACAGGAAATTGGCTACGTTTTCTACGATGATGGGACTTGCCAGCATGCCGGTTTTCACACCGTCCGGCGGCACGTCGTCGTAAATGGCTTCCAGCTGGGCCTGTACCATAGGGACCGGTGTATTGGTCACCATGGTCACGCCTTTGGTATTTTGGGCGGTCAACGCACAGATGCAGCTCATGCCGTAGGTGCCGAGGGCGGCAAAGGTTTTCAGGTCCGCTTGGATACCAGCGCCGCCGGAGGAATCGGAACCTGCAATGGTCAGTAATTTTTTCATGTCAGTCCTCCTTTTTCATCTGTCGAAGTCCCGGTGTCAGGTAGCCTGCCAGTTTGCCCTGTTTCCAACGAAGGTCGTAATCAATAATGGCAATGCCGGCCAGATCAAATTTGATGGCCGAGCTGGCAGCAGAAAGCAGGTAGGACTGCAGGAATGGATGGTGGGATACCAGAGCAATAGGCGAGCCGTCGGAAATGAGATGGTTCAGCACCATTTGCCAGTTGGACGAGGTCAGTTCTTCTGCCGTATGGATTTCTTCGGCGAAACATTCTTCCGCTAAGATGCCTGCGGTCTGCCGGGTTCTATTATAGGGGCTGGTGTAAATGCGGATGGGATTGTCTTTCAGAAATTTAGAAAGCATCCGCGCCGACCGCCGGGCCTGCCGCATTCCTTTGGGAGTTAATCTTCTATTTCTATTGGAAACCGTTTCCGTCTCCGGCTCTGCTTCGCCGTGACGCATGAGAATGATGTACATAGGTCTGCCACGCTCCTTTTTATGTAATAATGCATAGTGCGTAGTGCGTAATGATGGATGGGGCGCACAATTCATAAAGTGCCCCAATACTTTTACAGGTTATTATTCTGCTACTTCCTCCATCAAACAAACTGGTATATATCGCCACAGTCCAGGTTATAAAGGTTATATAAGGTTATGTAATTTCGGTAGTATCATAACCTTTTTATAACCTTTTTAAGCCAACACTATACCACATGCCCCATCTTGTTAGAGTAACATATTCACAGAACAATAACCTTCTTTACGATTTCTTATCATCGCTCTGTTTATTAATCCGTGTACTATACTGGTCTCTATCTTTTCCGCTCGTGGCGTATTTGACGTTGATGTTTTTCCCTACTGTGGTATAAGTTTGTTCGATGGGAGAGTTATTGGCCAATACTTTCGCAATGGTGACGCGGCCGTCTTTGATGTGAATCAGGGCGGTCATTTCATTTTTCATATGAGTTTCGGTCTTTTTGCTTTCTTCGTTTTTCACCTGCACCCGTTCGGACAGTTCCACTACGGAGAGTTTTTTCAGCTGTTCCGGGGACATATACATCCGGTCGGCAGGAAATTGGAAATAGACTTTGCCATCCAGGTAGGAGGAAACGCGGGTAATGATGTAGTCGCCGCCAGGACGGGCGTCGGTGGCGCCGGTGATTTCCATCAGGCCTTCTTCATTTCTAGCCAGAAGCAGGTAGATTTCTTCTCCTTTTTCTGGGGTAGCGGAGCCTTTCCATGGAGCTTCGGTATAAGGGATATTGACGGAGAGATAGTTTTTGTGATAGAAGTCGCCTTTGAATTCAATTTGGGCCGGCACTTGGTATTCAGCGCCGTCAATCATGGTGGACCGATATTCACCGCGGGTCCACACCAGGGAAATAATTTCTACCGCCAGTACCACCAGCAGCACTATGAGGGAGATTTTTTTATTCATGTTGGTCCTCCTCTTCTTTGACTACTGGTTCACTGATGGGTTTCTTTTTTCGTTTCGATGGCAAGTACAGTACGTAGCAAATAAGGCCCGCCAGGATGCCGCAGACCAGGAAGAAAGCCCCCCGTTCGCCAAAGGTCAGGGCCGAGTCCAAGACGCGGATGGCCCCGTCACCGATGAGAAGGGCAATGCCGCCCCAGCGCTGGGTGGGACGATCCATCTGTACCCCTCTGGCAATGACCGCCACGGCCAGCACGGCGCAGTACACCGAAACCATGGTGGCCGGAAGAGCGCCGGATGTTTCAAAAATGGAAACGAAAGCGGCCGCAGTCATCAGGAAGGGCGTCAGTCCTGCCAGGACAGAGAGCCATTCTTTTTTCATCGCCATCCGGAAGAGCAGCACCGCATCGACAGCGAGAAACAGCAGAAATAGAATCCACAAGGAGTAGCTACCAGAAATATTGGCCCACACCGCCCCATAGGAACCTTCCAGAAGCACCGCAAAGACCGCAATGCCGCCGAAGAAGCGAAGGGCCGAAGCACCTAAGCCATAGGAACGAAATGCACCGCCGGCCATCCAGGTGAGGGACGCTGCTAAAGAGAAGAATAAGGTTTGCCAAAGCATATCTCCGGCGGACCAGAAAATCAGAAGGAGAATGCCCACGGCCCAGGCCCAGGAGAAACACACCACAGCCCGATCCCGTCTTTCATGCAGCATCCGGCCCAGCATAAACAGAGCCACCAGCATGAAGAACCAGGCAGCTGCTTCTGGCCAGCCTCGCACCGGTGCGGTGTAAAAGGTCCCCACGGCAGATGCCATATAGAGGATGCCCATCCCGGCCGAGCGGGTGATCCAGGTCATGACCATCAGGAGAAGGCTCACCAGGGCAAGACCTGTGTAGGTATCGTTGGACAACATAAAGGAATCGCCCACCATCCAGAACGCGCCCAGCAGGCACAATCCATGAAATATGGCGGTGGCTTCGCGGATACATACAGGAATTTTATGATGATAGGTGCCAGGAGAGACCATTTTTTTCGTACCAAAAAGCTGGGCCATTTTCCGTGCTTTTTGACCGATTTCAGCAGCCTTTCCTTCCCCTTTTTCAGAATCTGAAATACCGGTAAAATCCAGCACTTCATCGGTGGCTTCCGTCGCCGAGAACGCATCGGTCTCTACTGGGGCGTCAGGGATTCTTTTATCCAGAAATACCACCAGCAGCATGAACGCAAAGGAAACCACCAATGGTGCCAACGCCAGCATGAACCGCTGGTCCTGGGATAGACTTTCCCAAAGGCCGGCACCCAAAAGGAAACAGCCCCCTAAGATGCATACCACCGATAGAATGAAAAACGCCTCTTTATAGGCGATGGGATTTTCTTTTTTATATTTGGAGAGCAGTTTCTTCCCGTTCTCCTGGGTCACCAGATTCTCTTCGACCCACTTAGGCACTTCCTGTTTCAGCCAGTGTCGGTTTGTCATGGTATCAACTCCTTGTATAGCGATGATAAGGGAAATGAGTCATTTCACATTCAATTCGTTTTAGCAAATAGTTAGGAGTTAGGAATGAGGAGTGAGGAATGGTAGAAGGGGCCCACAATTCATATAGGGCCCCAATACCCCTTTTATAAATATTCCTAATACTTTATACTCCGCTTTCTATTGCTTTTCTTTCTATTGTATACAAGGATGAATAAAAAATCTATACTTTCTACAGTTGTTGGTTATTGGTTTGTCATTAATTCGCTTTCACTGAAAAAGTGCGTAGTGAGGAGTGCGTAGTGAGGAGTGGTGGAAGGGGCGCACAAAATTTGGAAGCGCCCCAATACCCTCTTTTTATGAAAACAAGACTCTTACCATATCCGTCATTTCGACCGGTCGTATTTTTGCTTGATGATATAGGCGTATTGAAATGAAATGTGCCCCTGAGTGGAGAAATCTTAGCCGCACCAGCGGTAAGGGCTTAAAGAATCAAATCATAACGTTGAGACCATATTTCGAGCATAGCGAGAAAAGCAGCTCTAACGAGCTGCTGTGATATGTGTCACCTAGCCCTTACCGCTAGTGCTGCGAGATTTCTCCACTCTCCTACACATCCAGTTTCATATCATATGTTTCATTTCGCACAAATCTAACCGGTCGAAATGACGCTACAGAAAATACTGCTTTTCTTAACAATAGCATGTCTCGGAGAAAACGATGTCCTACGGACCTATCATTTGTATTTAACATCATCAAATTCAATCGATGCTACCAGATAAAATCGCTATTTTATGATCGAGAAGTTTGATTTTTTCATAAAAAGGGGCATTGGGGCGCTTTATAAGTTGTGCGCCCCTTCCACCACTCCTCACTCCTCATTCCTAACTCCTCACTAAAAAAGCACCTACCGAATGAATCCGTTTCATTCAATAGGTGCTTTTCATTATTTCACAATCAATACGGGGCATTTCGAGCGGCTCACCAGGTAGCTGGAGACGCTGCCCATGAAGATGCCTTTCAGCGGTCCCAATCCGCGGCTTCCCATGACAACCAGGTCGATGTCATTGTCTTCGGCCATGTTCAGCAGAACCGGTCCTGGGGAACCAACTTCATAGAGGGTTTCGTAGTCGATGCCTTCTGGAAGCATTTTCTTAGCTTCTTCCAGGTCTTCTTTGCACTGGTTTTCCAAGTCTTCGGTGAGCTTCGTGGTAAGGCAACCTTCGGCAATGGATACCTGGTCGAAATTGCTCATCGCGGAAACCATATTGCAAACCGATGCCAGATATAGTTTCGCATGGTCACACGCCTGAGCAATGGCTGCTGCCTGGAGCAGTGCTTTTTTCGCATGTTCCGATCCATCAAAGGGCACTAGAATTTTCTTGTACTGTAACATAAAACCCCCGCCTTTCTATACTAAGGAGATATCTCCTTGATTTTCTATCTGTATTATAGCATGAAATGGGATAAGTTGGCATGAAAACTTTGGAAATATTGGTGCCTAGGAATTAGGAACTCTGGAGCCGGTAGTGTCGTGTTTCATTTTCAGCAAAGAGTTTAAAGGGTATGAAGGGTTATGCCCTTCAGGCAGGTTATAAAAGGTTACTATTTGCCACTTTTTATCTTATGGAGCAGATATCACCGAGTTCTCTTGATATGTTCATAGCAAAGTAAACCGCTATTGGTTACAAGATTCTAAGGGGCGCTGAATGAGATGATAACGCTAGCATCTATCAGCTCATTCGAGAACCTTGAGAACCCTCAAAACCTTTAGAACCCTTAGAACCTTTAACACGAAAGGAATCATCGCATATCTCACTTAACTTAACAGTATTGCCATAAGGGTATGCCATAACCATTTATAACCTTTTATAACCTTGCACCAAGCCATATCTTTTCTTTGTTAAGATATGCGACTTGGCAGGATAATACCCTTTTATCCATATGTCTTTCATCGCTATAGACTCCGCCGATTTCCTCATCAAAACTCAAATTCATCATTACCACATTTTTCATGGGGATTGTGGAAGGGCACCACTTGTTTGAAATCATTGGCTTGGATCAGGTCTTCCAGTTCTTGCTTGGTCTGGTGGTTCGGCCAGAGGGCGAAGTGGGCGCGGCCCGATTCGTAGTAGAATTTGGCCTTACCGTAGCCGTGGAGGCTGCCGGTCATGATGACTTCCAGTTCCGGATGGCCGTCAATCAGGGCCCGACTGGCGGCTTTAGAAAGTTGGGCATCTTTCAAAAGGTAGATGTGGCCCAGCTGGATGTCTTTTTCGTTCCATTCCGTGAAGGTGTCGAAAGGGATATCCAAAATATTTTCATTGGCGAAATAGCTCCGATGGCCCAATTTCATCCACTGGTCATAGATTTTCTTTGACATATGAATGGTATGGTCCAAGCCCAAATGCTGGTAAAGAAATACGGCGATGGAGAGGCCTCTGCCGTAGGTGGGCACAGGAAGGAGCAAGGGACGATTACCTCCCAGGGAGGTTTTCACCGCCGACAGCACCGCTTCCCGCATGTCTCTAGCCCGATCAAGCCGGCTATAGGCAGCATCAATGACAGCCATGTCTGCTGATAAACCTCTCACGGGGTCACAGCGATAGAAGGGGTCGTTTTCCCTATAGTCGCCGGAGAAGAAAAGCTGTTTTCCATCTACGGTCATGTGGTACCACACGGCACCAGCACAGTGTCCCGTGCGGCCCCACTGGAGAGAAAAGTCGGAGTCCAATTCCAATTCTGGGGCTGTGGAATCCAGAATCATGGTATTTCGTGGTTTGTAATGGAGCTGCTGGTAGGTCTGGTTCGACATCAGAACCGGCCCGTGAAATCCATTATTTTCCAGAAATTCCACCGCACCAGTGTGGTCTTTGTGAGAGTGGGTCAGAAATACATACTCTGCCCGGCGGATTTGTTCCGATGATAGGTCCGGTAACCGATCCAATCCGTCTGTGGAGGTCCCTGCATCCACAATAAATGCGTGTCTCTCTCCTTCTATGTAAAAGCAATTTCGTCCTTGATCGCCGCATCCGCCGGCTATGTATAATTGCATCATGTCACCTCTTGATATAAGTAGCTAGGAACTAGGGATTGGGAAGTGTAAATTCCGCTAGTGGTGACAGGTTGCTCAAGTTTCTAAGGGTTCTCAGGTTGCTCAGGTTCTCCGAATGTG
>SAMEA104315429__coassemble_565_pt1 | contig 26588 bp, 19 predicted proteins | sample SAMEA104315429__metabat2_low_PE_029 | metagenome-assembled genome bin SAMEA104315429 (sample SAMEA104315429) | gut metagenome | biome: Monkey gut; feature: monkey-associated habitat; material: faeces | place: China | collected 2013 | reverse complement strand
CTGATTTCGATGGATGTCTTACAGCAAGATACCACCATCATCAAGGTTAAAAAGGTTATAAAAGGTTATGTGAAACCGGCGGAGTCACATAACCTTATATAACCTATATAACCTTGATGCTGGCAGTAGGTTGCTTGTAGCCTCTTATGATTTCGGTAGAATAAATAACCTTTTCAAAACTCCCATTACCATGGTAATGATTCATTTTTCTTGTGAGAATCCATCTCTCTACTTTCCATGGAAGGTAGAATTGGCCGAAAGGCAATTACATAGCATGTCAAAAGCACATCTTCTTTTACAAGAGGGTGTGCTTTTTGTGCCTTTAGGAGCAGTTAGAAGTGAGAAGTGGCGGAAGGGGCCCACAATTCATATAGGGCCCCAATACCCCATTTTATTTTTAATGACTGGTGACTTAGGGATTAGTAGCTAGGGATTAGGAAATAGTTGACAGTTAACCGTTGACAGTTAGCCGTCATTTCGACCGGTCCCATGACGTTACGATGAAGCATTCCTATCTATTGGGCGTTTCATATATGGAAGTGCTCTCTTATTGTATGCGGCAACTCCATTTGGGTAAATCCACGATGCTACAATATGGAGATCATTTTTATTGTATAATGGTTGTTAGGTTTAGCGTTTAAAACACAAACCTTAAACCAATGCCACTTTCTTTATGGCGGATTCACGTAAAAGGACTCGGAGCGTAACCCTAATCCCTAGCTACTAATCCCTTTTTGTCAAAGGAGTACAACATGTCCCTCACGTCTCTCATTCTCATGATACTGACCTTTCTAGTCAATTTTGTCATCCATTTTGCTTTCTGGTGGATTATGTACCAGTTGGCGCAGTCTTTTTATTTGCCAGGAGAATTGATTCCGGTGGGGCAGGAGGCGGTGTATTTGGCGAAGATGTGTTGTGCTTCTATCTTGGCACCGGCGGTGTTTTTCTCTATTGGGCCTATGCAGCGATTTCTTGTATGGAGTGAAGGCGGGCGTGTGGCCACTGGGGAGTGGAAGGCACGTATGGAACGGGCTTTGGTGGAAATTTGCCAAAGGGCCCATTTGACTGCTTCCGATTATCGGCTCTATGTGGCACAAACCCAGGCACCCAATGCGTTTGCTTTGGGCAATCAGCATATCGCCGTCACTGCCGGGGCACTTCAGTACTTGGATGATCGGGAACTGACGGGGATTATGGCCCATGAAATGGGACATCTCCAGAAGGGCCATACCCGGGCGGGACTTTTCATTGTGGGGATGAATTGGTTTGGTCGTATCATCGCTTGGGTGTACATGATGATGAATGTGTTGTGCCGATTGGTGCTTTGGATTCCATTCCTGGGCTGGATGGTGGCTATAGTGATGACTTTGATTAATCTGCAATACACGTTGTGCCAGATATTGCTGCAGATACCGGCTAATTTATTGTCTTATTGCGGACAACGAAAAGAGGAATATGAAGCCGATGCCTATGCGTGCCATATCGGTCTGGGGCGTGAATTGGAGAGAGGCCTTATGGATTTAGAAGTGTATTATGGGGAAAGGAAATTGGGATTTTTTGAACGGTTGTACTCAACCCATCCGGCGACCAAGAAGCGGCTTCTTCGGATACGGAAGTGCAATGAGGAATTAGGAATGAGGAATTAGGAATGGTGGTGGCGGCGCATAACATTGGGAAGCGCCGTAAGTTATATATAAGGGTTATTATTCTGCTAATTTCTATAATAAACATATTTTGGGGAAGTCGTTTTATTTAGCTATAAATGGCTATAGCCTGTATATTTTTCTAATCCGCTCGTCCTCGATAAATACTACATTTTCTCGCTATTACGTCCTAATATTTTCTAGTAAGATATTAGGACGTGTTTTCCCCATTTGATGTAGTAACTGATGTAAAAACTGATGTAGTGATGTAAAAATTGATGTAGTAACAAATAAGCCGCCGGGTAAAATACCGGGCGGCTTTATCTTTATGAGTTGGCTTTTTTCTTGTCCAGTGGTTCTATTGGGGCGTTCAGACGATTCATTGCTATAATCTTGTCGTTCATGTTTACATGGGAATATAGATCCATCGTCATGTCGAAATGTTCATGCCCTAAAATTTCCTTTAACACATTGCCGGGCATGTTGGCACGATAGGCACGAGTGGCGAATGTATCTCTAAAAGCATGAGAAGAGAAATGGCGGAATGGTATTCCGTCCGCTCTGATCCTGTTCAGTATGCGGGTGATGATACCATTCAATATTCCCACATTGCTAAATGTTCCATGCTCTGACGGAAAAACGGGATCACTTAAATTTATTGTTGTGTGCGTGGCTCTATAGATTTCTCTTTGTGAATCAATGATACGTTGAATTTCTGCGTTTATGGGAATATCTCGAAGTCCTGCTCTTGTTTTGGGGCTATCCCCTACAACAAATTTATCATTGGTGCTTTTGGTCATTGTCCGCCGGATATGTATTACATCGCTTCCAATATCTCGCCATTGTAGGGCTAGACATTCCCCCGCCCGCACTCCGGTTTTTAGCATAAATTGGAAAGCTGGATAATAAGCGGAATTTTTGCAATAACGGAAAAATATGGCTTCTTCTTCCTCGGTGAGTTCTCGGTGTATGGTTTCCCTAGCAGCGTTTCTGTCTACTTTTAAAAGTGGGATGCCTTGTGCCACATTTCGGAAAACAATTTCATTAAGTTCGGCGTATTTCAAGAGGGAAAATATAAGAGATTTGCAAGAGTTCGCCACTTTTGCACTATGCTTGGCGGCTATCTTTTGCATAAAGAGAACAATTTGCCGCCGCTCGATATCTTTTACTTTGTAACTTCCTAAATTCTTCTTGATGTATAATTCGTAATGTTTTCGGTAGACCGCTAAAGAGGACTCTTTTATCGTTCCTCTTTTTTCGTTGCACCATTCCTTATAAAGTTGGTTGAGTGTGATTCTTTTATTGGTGGTATATTCCCCTTTGAGAAATTCTTGCCGCTTCTGTTCTGCTTTCTCTAGTAGCTCGTCCGATGTATGCCCATACACATACTTTCTCACATTTCTTCCATGAAGTTTCACATAAAAGGGATACGACCATAGCCCGTCTTTTCTTTTGGTTGCCCCCGCTGGCATTTTGCCCATGCTCTTACACCCCCTTTTCTAAGATAATTCAGTCAAAGAATACATCTTCGCTCTATCACCTTGCCAATGATACATATTTTTCCTTTTCTCAATGCTTCATAACTAAAATATCGTGGGGGATAGTCCCAATTATGGAAAGATAGGATAATTCCGTTCTCTGTTTTTGTGATTCTTGAAATAATGGTGTCAGATCCGACAATAGAAACATATGTCCTATTATCTTCGATTTCTTCCCCATTGATAATCGGTATTTCTTTTGGTGATTCAATAATCAAAGTATCACCTTTGCTTATATCCCATCTTGCTATATCTTTCATGCTTTCATCTTCCATGATGATACTATAGGTCTTTTTCTTATTCATGGTCTATGCTCCTTTGTTCCAGTACGTGCCCGCCGTGGGCGTGTCTATTCCTCGGTATCTTTGCTTTCTTCTTTGTATTCGCCGTTCATGGTTGCAATATGTCCGTTCACATAGCCACAACAATACGCCATTTGTAGGGCGTCGGCGATACTATCAAATTCATAATGCCCGTAATACTTACAATGTTCCATAAGTTGGGGGCATTCTTTCCGCTCCCATGTCAGCATGTACTTATAGGGCATGATTTCCCGTACCTTGCGGGTGTTCTCGTCAATCGTTCCTATCATGTTGCTTGTCTCCTTTCTACAAATTATTGACTACAACCATCATAGAGAAAAGAAACATACAATTCTATGGTAGTAGGTGCTAAATTTACCTCGATTCAAACAGGGAAAAGGGCATATTTTAGGCACTTAGAACCGTACATTTTTATGATTTTTGAAAATTGACTTCCATCTCTTTTTCTATCTGCTTTTATCAGTAGGTGCTAATGGGTGGCTATAGAAATATTTTTGTTTAATTCTTGTACGCCACTTATAACGCACTTGAAAACATGAAAAACTACCAATGAAATAGGGCGGTTTACAAAAATCGCCCCATTTGAAAATAAAACGGCGTTTGATTTTGCTAGAAAAGAACTAGGAAATACAACACTTTTAGAAGAATAGAAAAATACGACTTGATAATACGTAACCTGTATTTAAAATTTCCTAAATGCGGGCACGGGGCGGGGATGGCGACCATTGCAAGTACCCCCTATGGGGTAGTACCTATAGAAAAATGGTTGGAACTTCTCGCACACATGCCACCAATGCCCGCCCGGTATCGCTTCCGCTTCTCCTAGCTTTTACATCTTGCCTTGTGTATAATGTTGGTAGGTGATAGCCCTTTTAGTTCCCGCTGGATAGGTTGCCACCATTTAGAAGTCGCCACTCTTTCCAGTGACGGCTTTTTCTTTTGCTCGTTGTCTCCTGTTCCCGGTTCTCCGTGGCTGCTATCTTGATGAAAGAATAACCAATACCACGCCTACACGCCGTTTTTAGGGGCGTGCGAGTGTGTGCAGGTATGATTTATCATTCAGACATAACCACCACGGAAAAATCATGAGTTTTACGGGGGGCATTTTTGTCCTGTGAGAATGTCCACACACTCCGCCGGACTATCAACTATGATTCATTGCCCTCGTGTGTGCTGATCCGTGCGTTGTTGGCTTCCCTCGTGGCTCGTCGCTCCCGTTCCCGGTTCTTCGTGGCTGCTATTTCGTTGAAAGAATAACCAATACACTACCTACACGCCGTTTTTAGGGGCGTGGGCATGTGTACAGGTATGATTTATCATTCAGAATGAATCACCATGCAAAAACCATGAGTTTTATGGGTGGTCATTTTGACCTGCGAGAATGTGACACACTCCGCCGGACTATCACACATGGTTCATTGCCCTCGTGTGTGCTGATCCGTGCGGCATTGTTTCTTTTGGGGCTTGTTGTCTCCTCGTTCTCGGTTCTTCATGGCTGCTTTATTGGTGCAAGGATAGCCAATACACCACCTACACGCCATTTTTAGGGGCGTGGGTATGTGTACGGGTATGATTTATCATTCAGAATGAATCACCATGCAAAAACCATGAGTTTTATGGGTGGTCATTTTGACCATCGTGAACCTCGCCGGATTATTACACATATTTTTTATTCATCAATAGGAAGTGGCGTCTTATTCCCTTTTCTAAATTCCCATAATGGGCACTCTATATGCTGGCAGTGCGTCACCTCTGTAGAATTAAAACCGGAACAATCGAGACAATAAAGATGAATCGCTCGCCCTCGTGTTAGTGTTCCAGTTTTTCGCCTTTTCGCCGTTTCTTCGGTCAATTGCTTTTCGTTTTGTATCAATTTTCTTCACCTCTCTTTCTAGTCCGTTCTACTATCCCATGGTATATATATAAATATAGTTCCCCATTTCGGTGTACGGAAAACATTAGTGTGATAAAAATCTATTCACGCTCGATATAATCGGGGTGAATCGCTATTTTCGGGTGTCCCCATTTGGGTGTACGGTTTTGGGCGTTTTTAGTGTTTCATTCCCCATTTGGGTGTACGGTTTTGTCCCCATTTGGGTGTACGGCTTTAATAAAACGCATTTTATCCGTTGATGACTTTCAATTCTTTCTTGATTTGTTGTGCTTTCTCGTCCGTGATACCTTTCCATCGTTCCGACATTCTATAGACGGACATGTCACGCCCTTTATTGGAAAATACACGGTCAATAAGTCCATAGGCGATTAGTGCATTGATAGCCCTGTATAGGGTGTTTTTATTTGTTTTGTTCACTATTCCACACTTGGCGGCTTTTTCTAGATTGATATAGAAGTCGTTGCCCCGTATATTTCCGCCCTCTGTCCATCTGTCACGGGGGTATTTTTTAGGATCGGCGTATTTTGTCGCCCGTCTCCCTGCTTGGTATGTCCAGTCAGAACACAAACAATATAAATCGGTTTGTAACTTTGTTAGTACTCTAAAGGCGGGAGAGCTTCTCAATGATATGGATAATTGGCAAAAACCATCTTTAGGGGTGCGGGCTTTCCATGGTTCGAGTTTTCCGCTCATTCAATTTGTCCGCCACCTTTCACCTTGTATTCTTTCAGTTTTTCCCGGAACGGTCTCAAGGCTAGGGCGTGCATTTTGATTCTTCTTTCCAGTGCGTTCTTTTGGTGTTCAATTTCCTCGATGGTAGCGGGCATATAATACCCGCCGTTTCCATTAGATTTAGCACAAATCAACGCTCCGCCGGAACGTTCTTGCAATACTTGCCGTGTAATGGCTCTTTGTCCAATGTTCAAAGCTCGCACTATTTCTTTTGTCGGTATGGCGTTGTTCTCTCCGATGGCGTGATTCTCTTCAAGGTATTCGTGGATCATGATAAATCACCTCTGTTTTCTTGTACTTTGATTTCGGTCTTGCCCGCATTATCAATAGCTTTATCGATCACCTGCTTATCAAAAAGAATACGCCGCCCGATTCTTCTTCCAGCTCCGATACTTTTTGCCCATTTCACGGCGTTGCATTCGCCCATATGGATATAATCACACAAATCTTTCACACTAAATAACCGTGTATTAACGCTTTCTCTTGTATCAGCCATAATTATTCTCCTTTATCTAGCTATAATACTTCTTAGTTGATTCTATGCACGTGCTATAATGGTATTGTATAGCAGAATAGGACAGGCAAATAGTACGCCAAATAAAAAAAATATCCGCTTTATTTAGCGTACAGAACATATATTTCATATAGGAAGAGGGGGAATATTATGTCCGCTAGACTAGAATTGGCAGATGAAGAATTGAAGTTATTAGTTGGTCAGAATATAAGAGCAATTAGGGAAATGCGGGGATTATCGGGGGCGAAATTAGCTGCTTTGGTAGGGAAATATGAGTTTACGCCTAAAGGAAGAAAAAAAGGGAAAAGAGGATATATTTATGATAAAGAAACAAGGGGAACGCTTTCTCCTACAGTATTGAAACCTATTGCTAATGCTTTAGGCGTTCCATATATGGCATTTTTCAATGATCGGTTGTATTCGCTGCGAAATATGTGTGACATGCTCGCACAATTAGCTTTTATTTGCAATGCTGATGTTAGACCTTTAGAGGGTGGGGGCTTGGCGTTGTGTATCCCCAATAAACCATTAGAATACACGTCCCTTTTCACCACGGGAACAACTGACAATATAGCGACTATTTGTATTTTGAATTTCTTGAAAAATATACAAGATATTTTGCCATTAGAAAATAAGTTGAAAGAGGAAGAAACAACCCTCTTATCTGATGATGTTCAAAAAATCGTAGAGAAAGCCATAGAAGAATCGACAACTATCAATTATGCTGATAGACCACTAGAACAACATGCCGATAGCATGAAAAATTCAAGACTTCAGCAATTTATAATGGAAACGCCTAATAAAAATGGGGTACAAATCAGAAATGAACAACTAGATAAAATGAACGAGTTAGATAATATATACAAGCGTGGGAAAAAAGAATAAAGGCATAGAAAAAACGGGGCTTTTATAGCTCCGTTTTTAAGTGCTTTTTTATCTGATGTAAAAACTGATGTAGTAGAGGAAATTTTGATAGTTCATAGCCGATTTTCTCCGTGTTTATTGCATTTCTTGAAACGCCGTTGTATAATAAACATATTTTTATATCGCTACGGTCAAGGTTATAAAGGTTATAAAAGGTTATGTGATTCCGCTGGTTTCATATTGTTAAATAGTAGCTGGTTATTAATTCATATAGCTTGTGTCTATCGAAAAATATTGTATGAATTTGTGCATGAATAGTGCACAGATTTATATGGTTTAAGGTAAATATCCGTGCACCAACATGAATAAAATCGGTAACATCACTAGCGTGTGGCCCCTTGGAGAAGGGGCGGCGAAGCCGGGGATAGAGTGGCCCAAAGGGACACAATTAACACTAGCGAATCATGGCTCATTGTTTCACAAACTAACAAAATGTTTTATACCGCTAGGGGGTGTCTATCCCCCTTGTATTCCCCCTTCTCCAAGGGGGAACGCGACTTACCGCTTATCCAACAATTATTTTTTCGCAAAAGTGATTTAATGACCAGCCACTAAATAAGGAAAAGGGTTATATAAGGTTATGTGCTTTTCGTAAGTTTCATAACTTTATATAACCCTTTTTAAGCTTGTGACAGGCCTTGCTTGTGATATGTTAGATGAGGAAGATCAGTAGAATAATAACCGTTAGCCGTCAACCGTTAGTAGTTAGCCATCAACTGCTAACTGCCTAATCCCTAGTCATCAGTCACGAGTCACCAGTCACCGCTATTCCCCCAGCATCTTCTCAAATTCGCCATTGAGTTTATTTTCCGCTGCTTTCAGGTGGTTTTCGGTCTGGGTGATCCAGGTGTCGCCTTGGGACAGGTCTTCTTTGGCCATGCGGAGCATTTTTGTCAGTTCTGCTGGCTGGGGGCCGCCTTTGACTTTTCTATTGTGTACGATGGCGGTGGGGTCTTTGGCGTGTTGCCATTCTTCTTCGGTCATAGGGAAGGTTTGCGGCAGGATGGGGTCGCCTTTTGCCAGTTTGGCGTAGATCATTTTCGCATCGTCATAGGTGAAGTCTTTCGGCGTGATGTTGTTGGCTCTGGCGTAGGTGACCACTTCGGAGGCGAAGTGGTGGCCCATGCGGAAGGGGATACCGTAGTTTTTCATCAGTTCGTCAGCGATTTCCTGGGAGCAGGTCCAGTCTAGGTTCAGTTCTTCCAGACTTCTTTCGGGATGAATCACCAGGTTGTTCAGAATCCGGTCCATACCGTCTAAGACTTTGGTGGCCTGGGGCAGCAGGTCCCGGCGGCCATTGAGGCGACCATCGGCCATGCCGGCGGGAATGTTGTGGGACCGGAAGGCCGCTTCCATGGACATGCCAAGCAAGGTAGAGGCTTCGGTGCGGCAGCTGTTCAGGATGCCCGGATTTCTTTTCTGTGGCATAGCTGAGGAAGGATAGGTATTTCCATTGCCTTCTTTGAGGAGAATCCACGGACGAGGCTGGGCGTATTGTTGCATGATTTCTTCAATGAAACTGGTGGTGTGGATGGCGATGCAGTTGGTGATGCCTCCCGTTTCGATGGGCGCTTCTTGTGGAAATATTTGTCCTGCGTCATAGGTGTTGTAGGCGAGGCCGTCAAATCCCAGGGCTTCGGCCATGCGATCTCTGTCCAGTGGCCAGCCGGTGCCATTCAGCACGGTGCTTCCCATGGGGGAGCGGTTCAACCGGGCATAGTATTCCTGGAGGCGTACCAAGTCTCTGTGGTAGGCATTGGCATAGGCGATGAGGTAGTGGGCCAGGCTGTTTGGTTGGGCAGCGACGCCATTGGTGTAGTTCGGGATGATGGTGTCTTGGTTTTCTTCGGCTAGACGAATCAGGTCAGACTGGACTTTTTGCAGTGCTTTGGCGGTTTCTAGCAGGTGTTCTCGTTGTTCCATGATGCCTACGGTGGTGAGCATGTCTTGGGACGAACGACCGGCGTGGATTTTTGTAATTTCCGGTCCGGCGGCCTGGATGAGGTACGGTTCAAAGGCTACGACATTGGAGGGACGGGGGGCTCCTTTTTTATTGCCATCTTTCAGGACTTTGTCGATGCCTTTGGCAAAGGCGTGTCCTTCTTCAGGGGTGAGAAGCCCTTCAGAGGTATTGATCACGTCGGATGCTTTGTTGATTTGCCCCAGCCAGTAGAAATTGTCCCGCGGTGCGTCGGCAGCAAAGACAGTGGAAGATGAAATCAAAGCACAGAGGGTGAGAGCCAGTAGGGAATGAGTTTTCATAGTGAGACTCCTTTTTATAATTAGGAATGAGAAATTAGGAATGAGGAATGGTGGCGGCGAGCACAATGAATTGCTCTTATACGGGTTGAGTTGTTTATTACATAGTCCGTTTCTGTAGGCTTGCCGTTTTTTGTTAGCGGTAAACAGTTAACAGTTAACCGTCAACCGTTAACCGTCTACTGACATATAGTGTAATTATTCTTTATATATAGTAGAAATAGATAATTTTTATGTTGATTGATAGAAAATGTGAATGATGGAGGGTGGTGACTCGTGACTGGTGACTAGGGATTAGGGATTAGGGGCAATGTCATTTAGTTAAGGATTTGCATTGGTAGGTATGCTTCCGCTAGTGAGCAAAAGGTTCTGAAGGTTCTAAGGGGACTAAAGGTTCTAATGGGCCTCGAATGAAATGATAAAGCTAGCGTTCATTAGCTCATTTGAGAAACCTGAGAACCCTTTGTACCCTTAAAACCTTCAGAACCTTTTGCCAGAATGGAATCATCGCACACCTCACTTAGCTTAAAAGTAGACCAATTTCCCGGTTTGAATGATTCATTAAGCCCTTACCGCTGGTGCTGCGAGATTTCTCCACTCAGGGGCACAGCTCATTTCAATACATGGATGCCACAAAGCACAAATACGATCGGCCCCCATGACGGATTCGTAAGAGTCATATTTCGGTAAACCGTTAACCGCCAACCGTTAACCGTTAACCGTCAACAGCTAACCGCCAACTGCCAACTGCTAAGCAAATCCCTAATCCCTAGCTCCTAATTCCTAATTCCTAATTCCTAGTGACTAGTCACCCAAATATTTCTTGCAAAACAGAGAGTGCAGTGCTAAAATAGGCTGGAACAAAAATCCTGAAAAAATCAAGAGAAAAATGTAACGCAAAAATATTTCTATAACTGCTATAAAAATATTTATAACAGAAAATAGAAATAGGTTGGTATACAAAATTTCTTTAATGATAAGTAACAGGATTTGGTTGCGGTAGAGATTCATGTATGATATAATTTTTATTCGCAACGGTTCTTATATTACTATATATAATAGTTAAAAAGGCTTTAAGAGGAGAAAGCAAGGTTCTGTTTCATGGTTCCTTGCTTATTTTTGCTTAAATGCCCCAATTATAGGTTTTAAAAATGAAAGGGTGAGGCGAGGAATGCCAAGCAGCAAAATGTTCAGACCTGTTGTGGTAGGTAAGAAGAAAAGATATACCTATGCCAGATCACAGGAAGTACTGAAGATGCCCCATTTGCTCGACCTGCAGACGAAGTCTTATGAATGGTTCTGCCGGGAAGGGCTCAAAGATGTTTTCGCAGATATTTCCCCGATTGAGGATAGTGCACACAAATGGGCACTGCACTTTGGCGATTATTATTTCGGCAAAGGCAAGTACAACATTGAACAGTGCAAAGCGAAGGATGTCAATTATTCCGCTCCGCTGTATGTGAAGGTTCGTTTGGAAAATAAGGAAACTGGCGAACTGAAGGAACATGATTTATTCATGGGCGATTTCCCAGTGATGACCGACACCGGCACATTCATCATCAACGGCGCTGAACGTGTTATCGTATCCCAGCTGGTTCGTTCCCCTGGCGTATATTACAAGAGGGAAAAGGATGCTTTCGGTAAGGAAATCTATACCGCTCAGCTCATTCCGAACCGCGGCGCTTGGATCGAATTGGAATCCGATCCTGGCGGATCTCTGTCCGTTCGTATCGACCGTAACCGCAAGATGCCTGTCACTGTTCTGATTCGTGCCCTGGGCTATTCTTCCAATGATGATATCCTGGAACTGTTTGACCATGATATCCACATTGAAAAGACCTTGGAAAAGGACAGCACCACCGACAGAAAGTCTGCGCTGATTGAAATTTACCACAAACTCCGTCCTGGTGAACCAGCTACCGAAGAAAGTGGTACCACCCTTTTGAACAATTTCTTCTACGACCCACGTCGCTATGATTTGGCAAAAGTTGGTCGTTACAAGTTGAATAAGAAGCTGGCTTGGAAGAATCGTCTCCTGGGACATAAGACCGATGGTCCGATTGTCAATATGGAAACCGGCGAAGTAGTCATTGAAGCTAACAGTCTCATTGACGAAGAAGCTATCGCTAAGATTGAAGAAAGCGGCGTATTCTCTTCCTTCGATCAGGTGGAAGTGATGACCCAGAAGGATGATGGCACTCCGGTCAAGGTAATTTGCTCTTCCGGCAACAGAGAAGATAATTACCGTACCCTGGAAACTTGCGATATCGTGGCTTGCATCGATTATCTCCTGAACATGATGCAGGGCTATGGCAAGAGCGATGATATCGACCACCTGGGCAATCGTCGTGTTCGCTGCGTTGGCGAACTGCTGCAGAACCAGTTCCGTATCGGTCTCACCCGTATGGAAAGAGTGGTTCGTGAAAGAATGACCACCCAGGACCAGGATAAGATGACTCCACAGGCTTTGGTCAATATCCGTCCTGTTGTTGCAGCTATTAAGGAATTCTTCGGAAGTTCCCAGCTGTCCCAGTTCATGGACCAGACCAACCCGTTGGCTGAATTGACCCATAAGCGCCGTCTGTCCGCTTTGGGACCTGGCGGTTTGTCCCGTGAACGTGCCGGGTTCGAAGTCCGCGACGTACATTACTCCCATTATGGTCGTATGTGCCCAGTAGAAACCCCTGAAGGTCCAAACATCGGGCTGATTTCTTCCCTGTCCAACTACGGGATTATCAATAAATACGGTTTGATTGAAACCCCATATCGTCTGATTAATCAGGAAAATCACACCGTCACCAATGAATGTAAATATGTCACTGCCGATATCGAAGAGGATAAGATTATCGCACAGGCCAGTGAACCACTGGATGAAGAAGGACATTTCATTCATAAGAACGTAGCCAGCCGTCGCGGCCCGGACGTTTTGGAAGCAGAACCAGAAGAAGTGGTTCTGATGGACGTATCTCCAAAGCAGGTGGTCTCCATCGGTACCTCCCTGATTCCATTCTTGGAACACGATGATACCAACCGAGCTCTGATGGGTGCGAACATGCAGCGTCAGGCTGTACCGCTGCTTCGTCCAGAAGCACCGCTGGTCGGCACTGGCATGGAATGGGTCGCTGGTCAGGACTCCGGCGTCTGCATCCTTGCTAAGCGTGGCGGCACTGTAGAACGCATCACCGGTCGTCAGATCATCGTTCGCGCAGACAATGGCGAACTGGATACCTATGACCTGATTAAGTTCATGCGTTCCAACCAGTCCACTTGTATCAACCAACATCCACTGGTATTCAAAGGCGAAAGAGTCGAAGCTGGTGACACCCTGGCTGACGGCATGGCCACCGATGGCGGCGAACTGGCACTGGGTCATAACGTGCTGGTAGCCTTCGTATCCTGGGAAGGGTACAACCACGAAGACGCCGTTCTGATTTCTGAACGTCTGGTAAAGGAAGACCTGTATACTTCCATCCACATTGAAGAATACGAATGCGATGCTCGTGATACCAAACTGGGTGAAGAAGAAATTACCCGTCAGCTGTCTTCTGTTTCTGAAGATGCTGTGAAATATCTGGATGAAAACGGGATCATCATGGTCGGCGCTGACGTGAGACCTGGTGATATCCTGGTTGGCAAAGTCACCCCGAAGGGCGAAACCGAACTGACTCCAGAAGAAAGACTTCTCCGTGCTATTTTCGGCGATAAGGAAAGAGAAGTTCGTGATACCTCTCTCCGTGTACCTCACGGTGAATTTGGTAAAGTCGTAGACGTCAAAGTCTTCACCCGTGAAAACGGCGATGAACTGGCTCCTGGCGTGAATAAACTGGTCCGCGTCTATATTGCCCAGAAACGTAAGATTCGTGAAGGCGATAAGATGGCAGGCCGTCATGGTAACAAGTGCGTATGCTCTCGTATCATGCCAATCGAAGATATGCCATTCACTCCAGATGGACGTCCGGTCGATCTGGTACTGAACCCACTGGGCGTACCGTCCCGAATGAACATCGGTCAGATTCTGGAAATTCATCTGTCCTGGGCTTGCCATATGCTGGGCGAAGAAATCCAGGCAGCTATGAAGGCTGGCGTTGGTTCTGCTAAGTATGAAGAAATGAAACAGCGTCTCATTGACTGCGGTTATGATTTCGATACCTATGGCATGCCGGAACCGACCGAATCTGGTATCCATATCGCAACCCCAGTATTCGACGGCTGCCGAGATGAAGATTTGGCAGCTACTCTGAAGGCAGCAGGTCTCCCGGCCAATGCCAAGACAGATCTCTATGATGGACGTACAGGCGAAAAACTGGACAACCAGGTCACCATCGGCTGGAAATACATGCTGAAGCTCCATCATCTGGTTGATGATAAAATCCATGCTCGTTCCACCGGTCCATACTCCCTGGTTACCCAGCAGCCACTGGGCGGCAAGGCACAGTTCGGCGGCCAGCGTTTCGGCGAAATGGAAGTTTGGGCACTGGAAGCCTATGGTGCCGCTTACACCTTGCAGGAAATCCTGACTGTGAAGTCCGATGACGTTATCGGTCGTGTCAAGGCTTACGAAAAGATCGTCAAAGGCGAAAACATCCCGAGCCCGGGCGTACCGGAATCCTTCAAGGTACTCATGAAGGAATTGCAGTCCATTGGTCTCGATGTACGCATTCTGAATGAAAATGGCGACGAAGTGGTTCTGAAGGAACTGGACGAAAGCGATCTGGAACAGGGCTACGGCGGTGGTCAGCCATGGCATAAAGATGAACTGAAAGAAGCCATGGAAGGGGATGACGCTGTTTCCAACTCCAGAAGTGCTATGGAAACCTCTATGGCTGGCGGTGAAGCAGCTGTCAATAATGACGTAGCTTCCTTCAATGACGCTCTCGAAGCAGAAGTCAATGCCCCCACTGATGAAGAAGCAGGCTTTGGCGAAACTGATCTCAATACTGAAATGGGCCATTTCGATGGCAATGAAGACTGATTCCGGAAAGGAGCGCTATACAATTGTTAGATGTAAATGAATTTGATTCCATGAAAATCGGTATCGCTTCTCCGGAAAAGATCCTTGAATGGTCTCACGGTGAAGTAACCAAACCGGAAACAATCAACTACAGAACACTGAAGGCAGAAACCGACGGTCTCTTCTGTGAAAAGATTTTCGGACCGACCAAAGACTGGGAATGCAAATGCGGCAAATATAAGAAGATGCGTTACAAAGGCACCATCTGCGACAAGTGCGGTGTCGAAGTCACCTCTTCCAAAGTTCGCCGTGAACGTATGGGCCACATTCAGTTGGCTTGCCCAGTTTCTCATATCTGGTATTTCAAAGGCACTCCGTCCCGTATCGGACTGATCCTTGAACTTTCTCCAAGACAGCTGGAAAGAGTTCTCTATTTCGCAGCGTACATTGTCCTGGATCCAGGTGAAACCAACCTGTTAAAGAAACAGGTTTTGAATGAACAGGAATACCAAGATGCGGTAGCTACCTATGGCAAGGGCAGCTTCAAAGCCCAGATGGGCGCTGAAGCGATCCAGGCTCTTCTGAAAGAACTGGACCTGCCACAGCTGGAAATCGCACTGAAGAAAGAAATCGAAGAAGGCAGCGGCCAGCGTAAAGTGAAATGCATCCGCCGTCTGGAAGAAGTGGAAGCTTTCCTGCACTCCGGCAACAAACCGGAATGGATGATTCTTTCCGTTCTTCCGGTCATTCCACCGGACCTTCGTCCAATGGTACAGCTCGATGGTGGCCGTTTCGCTACCTCCGACCTGAATGACCTCTATCGTCGTGTCATCAACAGAAACAACCGTCTGAAACGTCTGATGGAACTGGGCGCACCAGAAATCATCATCAGAAACGAAAAACGTATGCTCCAGGAAGCGGTAGATGCTCTGATCGATAACGGCCGTCGTGGACGTGCCGTTTCCGGTCCTGGCAACCGCCCGCTGAAATCCCTGTCCGATATGCTGAAAGGGAAACAGGGCCGTTTCCGTCAGAACCTGCTGGGTAAACGTGTAGACTACTCTGGCCGTTCCGTAATCGTAGTTGGTCCGGAACTGAAAAATGTACCAGTGCGGTCTGCCAAAAGAAATGGCTATCGAATTGTTCAAACCGTTCATCATGCATGAACTGATTAAGAGAGGCGTAGCCAACAACCTGAAAGCGGCTCGTAAGAAAGTAGACAAACTGGCACCAGAAGTTTGGGAAGTCCTTGGGGATGTCATCAAAGAACATCCAGTACTCCTGAACCGTGCACCTACCCTGCATAGACTGGGCATCCAGGCCTTCGAACCAATCCTTTGGGAAGGCCGTGCTATCAAATTGCATCCGTTGGTATGCCCTGGCTACAACGCCGACTTTGATGGGGACCAGATGGCTTGCCATCTGCCGTTGTCCGTAGAAGCCCAGGCCGAAGCTAGAACCCTGATGCTTTCTATCAACAATATCCTGTCCACCAAAGATGGTAAACCGGTCGCTATTCCTTCTCAGGATATGATCCTTGGTTCTTACTACCTCACCATCGTACAGACAGCCAACGATGCGAAAGTTGATTTCACACCGGAAGAAAAAGCAGCCAATCCAAAGGCGAAATTCGATCCGATGAAACAGTGGAAAATCGCTGAAGACACCATGGATTCTTCTCGTCTCCATGCCTTCACTGGCTATGATGAAGTCATGCTGGCTTATAACCTCCATGAAATTCGCATCCACGATTTCATTAAAGTTCACATCCCGAAGGAAGACCGTCCGGACGGATTCAACGACGATGATTCCGATTTGGTTATTACCACACCGGGCCGTCTGATTTTCAACTATGCGATTCCGAGAGAACTCCGTTTCTTCTACAAACGCCATGAAAAGCGGGTAGACGAAAAAGGAAATACTTACGAAGTGGTCAACAATGGCCTGGGTATCACCATCGGCAAGAAACAGATGGGTAAACTGGTCAATGATTGCTTCAAGAAGCTGGGCTTCAAAGCCACCGGCGATCTGCTGGACTCCGTCAAAGCTCTGGGCTTCCACTACGCACTCATTTCCGGTATTTCCATCGGCATCTACGATGTCGCTGTACCACCGGAAAAAGATAAGATTCTGGAAGACGGCGATGAAAAAGTCGAACAGATTAAACGTTTCTTCCGTCGCGGCCTCATGACTGACGATGAAAGATACAGAAGAGTCGTAGAAGTATGGAGCAAGAAGACCGATGAAGTCGGTGCAGCTATGAAGAGCTCCATGGTGAAGTTCAACCCACTGACCATGATGGCCCAGTCTGGTGCCCGTGGTAACGATAACCAGATTCGTCAGCTGGCTGGTATGCGTGGTCTGATTGCCGATACCTCCGGTAAGACCGTAGAATTGCCAGTAAAAGCAAACTTCCGTGAAGGCCTGACCGTCCTGGATTACTTCACCTCTTCCCACGGCGCTCGTAAAGGGTTGGCTGATACCGCACTCCGTACTGCAGACTCCGGTTACCTGACCCGTCGTCTGGTCGATGTATCTCAGGACGTCATTGTTCGTGAAGAAGACTGCGACGTACAGGTACTGAACTTCGATAAAGAACAGAGCATCATCGCTTCTCAGCCAGAAGTGAAGAAGACCATCATGGGCCTCAAACAGACTCTCCTGGGCTCCGTTCTGGATGAAGATGTGATTGACCGCAGAAATGGGGATATCCTTCTGGTGAAGGGCAAGACCATTGACGCAGACGATGTGACACTGATGAACCATCACCTGGTAGAATCTGTCACTGTCATTCTGCCAAGTGCAGAAGGCACTGAACCGGAAGCGCCAAAGACCTTTGATTTGGGCACCACCGATGCAGTGGCTGAATACAACCGCGCTATGCGTCATCACCTGACCGTTCGTTTCTGCGGAAAGAAACTGGAAGATGATGTATATGACAGAAATGGCAACCTGGTTCTGAAAGCTGGTACGGAAATTACCGCTGACGTAGCAGAAACCATTCTGTCCTCCGACATTCCATACATCCATGTTCGTATGGACCAGTCCGAAGGCGTAGAAGTATCCCTCATCGAAGAAAAAGGCCAGCCAATTGAATCCTTGGCAGACCGTATTGCAGGCCGCTGCCCGCTGGAAGATATCGTCAATCCGCAGACTGGCGAAATCATTGCTCATAAGAACGAAGAAATGACCGATGCCCAGGCAGAAGAAGTACAGAAATACTACGACACCATCAAAGTTCGTTCTATTCTGACCTGCCACTCTGCTCACGGCGTCTGCGCTAAATGCTATGGTAGAAACCTGGCTACTGGCCGCCATGTAGAAATCGGTGAAGCGGTAGGTATCATTGCTGCCCAGTCCATCGGTGAACCTGGTACCCAGCTGACCATGCGTACATTCCATACCGGCGGCGTTGCTTCCGCAGAAGATATCACACAGGGTCTTCCTCGTGTCGAAGAATTGTTCGAAGCACGTAAACCAAAGGGCAATGCCATCATTTCCCGTATGGATGGTACCGTTTCTATCTCCGCTGCAGAAGATAACCCGAATGTCAAAGTGATCACCATCACCAATGCAAACGGCGAAGAAGAAAGCGAAAAGATTCCGGTAGCTAAGAAGATTTCTGTTCAGGATGGACAGTTCATCAAAGCCGGCACCCGCCTCTTCGAAGGTAACGTGAACCCCCATGATATTCTGGACGTTCTCGGTGTACAGGCTACACAGAACTACATCGTAAAAGAAGTACAGAAAGTATACCGCAGCCAGGGCGTAGAAATTAACGATAAACACATCGAAGTCATCGTTCATCAGATGCTCCGTAAGATTAAGATTTTGGAACCAGGCGATTCCGGCTGGCTCCCAGGAGAAACTGTGGATATCGTAGCATTCCGTGCTATGAATGAACGCCTTGACGATGAAGGCAAGAAGAAAGCCGAAGGGGAAAACCTGCTCCTTGGTACCACCAAAGCAGCCCTCGCTACAGACTCCTTCCTGTCTGCCGCTTCCTTCCAGGAAACCACCCGCGTACTCACCGAAGCCGCTATCAAAGGCAAGGAAGATCCGCTGCTGGGCCTGAAAGAAAACGTCATCATTGGCAAACTCATCCCAGCTGGTACTGGTATGTCCCGCTATCGCAAGCTGAAAGTGGTTCACAACGCAGAACCGCCGGCAGCTGCTGAGGCAGACGACAACCAGGCTGAATAATTGCTATTATAAAAAAGTCATGAGACTCGAAAGAGTTTCATGACTTTTTTCGTTAGGCGGGAAAACTGATATTGACCTACCGTTTACTAAGTCGTCGTATTTTGCTACAATACAAAGAGGAAAGGAAGGTGATGGCATGAGTCGGATTAAAACATGGGATGAACTGACGATACAGGATAATTTTTTATTTCAAAAGGTTATGCAGAATAAGAGAATTTGTAAGCATCTGATAGAATGTATTTTGCAAATTAAAATCAAAGAAATTACATTTCCAGCTGCAGAAAAATCTATTGCTGTGGGACATATTAGTAAGAGTATTCGGTTGGATGTATATGTCAAAGATGAAACGGGTCGGGTTTTTGATATTGAAATGCAATGTAGCAATGGTAATGATGATGAGTTACCTAAACGGACTCGGTATTATCAGGGACTTATTGATATGGATATCTTGACTAAAGGGGAATCCTATAGTCAATTAAAACCCTCCTATATCATATTTATTTGCACGTTTGATCCCTTTGAAGAAAACTTACCCATGTACACCTTCCGAAATCGCTGCGTAGAAAAAGATGGGCTAGAATTGGGAGATCAAACAACCAAATTATTTTTGAACTGTAAAGGTCGGAGTGACCAGCTCAACCCTGACGTTGCCGCTTTTCTTCGGTATGTAGATGGGAAAGCGCCTAAGGGAAATTTTACGAATGAAGTGAATGAAGAAGTCATTCGGGTCAAACAACAGGATGAAATGAGGCGAGAATATATGACATTGGCTATGGAACTTAGAAATAGAGAAGAAGAAGGTATCAGAAAAGGGATATCTCAAGCCAATCAAATCACTATTATGAATTTGATGGATATGCGTATGCCAGTCGATTCTATTGCTCGTGCCATCGGACAGACACCGCAGTATGTGGAGAGTGTCATCAAGCAGTCAAAAGAGAAAAAGGAACTATAAATAAACTTTATGAATGGATGGTACACTTATGATTAAATCAGTGTTTTCCTAGTTATGAGTACCAGTCATGAGTTACATTTTCTTGAAAAAGGAGTACGTATGTGGCGTAAGATACTCAAGGTGTCACTGGCTTCGTTATTTTTAGTTGGAAGTCTATCTGTGGCACAAGCAGAAGAGTGGCATATAGATGGACTAGGCACTGTAGATTTAGGCAAAGAAATCACGGTCACCGATGGCAGCCAAACCCAGCTCCATGGTGGTATGGTGGCAGGCACTCGCAAGAAAGACTATGGTAAATCGGCGCGGGCCGCTATGTGGTCGGTGCTTACGGTGCCGCCGGGGATGAATCTGTATCCAGAAAAAGCACCTTTCCCTTATGACACCATGAAACTGTATCAAATCAGAAAGACCGATGTGCGCGGGACCTATAGTGCGGGCCTGTTTGTGGTACAAGGTACAGAGAAAGATTTCTTTCATGAAGGCAATCCGAAAGCAGCCCGTTTTTGGAACGATGCTTTTCGGGAAGATGCCCAAAGGCCGGTGTCTCTCTTTGGTATGCCAAAGATTGGAGTCCATGAATTTCAAGCCTTGATGGATCAGATTCTAGCAGAAAAGAAAGACCAGTCCATGAAGGTGAAAATTCTATCTTTCACTCCTTGGCGGGCCATTAAAAATCGAGACGGCTCCTATCGCTGGGGACAGGAAGCGAAAGTGATTATCACCAATGAACGGGGACTCTCTTTTCCTCTATGGATTTCTTCTCAACTGTTCAAAGAAGGAAATACGTACTATCTGATTGAAGTCAATGGCAGTCACGCCGCCGAAGCCCAGCTATCGGATGCACTGCTCTTTGGTTTCTATGGGATGAAAAGGGACTAGGGCAGTGAGAAATTAGAAATGGTGGTGGCGGCGCACAAATTATAAAGCGCCGCAAAATGTTGTATATTCTTGGGAAGATTTGACGCTATGGTCTATAGCACATTCGAGCAGCCTGAGAACCTTGAGAATCTTGAACAACCTGAGAACCCTGTATTAGAACCAATGAAAGGAATATATATGAAATGGAAAACGGCCATCCTGGTGGCTTCTTTGGCTTTGGCCATGCCGTGGGGGATTGGCGCTTATGATTTGGAATCCTTGGCGGTGAAGACATTGCCCCAGGGATTTGTGTATAAAAAAATAGAGGCACAGCAGACCATTCCTTTCTGGGGGCAGGATGTGTCCTACCAGATGGGACAGTTGCAAGTGACCCTTTCTAAAAGCCAACGTTTTTCTTCCGGTTATATCATAGAGACCCAATTGCCAGAATCGATGGAAAAGGGGATGCGTCCTTTTTTCCAATTGAACCGGGATGAAAAGGTGTGGCGGCTTTTGACGCGGATCAATCGGGCTCTCATGAATGAAGAATCTCCGCTTCGGCAGCACATCGCAGAAACCATGAAAAGTCTGGCGGTCAATGCCATGGGACCTATGGCAGAAACAGGCGTTACTGTAGAAATATCCCAGGTGGAACCGATGCGTCGGTTAAGCACCGAAGATGCCTACGTGTATACCGCAGGCGGGCTTATCACCTATAATGCGGAAGGTTTAGTCCTTCCCATGTACTGCAGAACCTATTTCTTCCCCGGTGAAGGGGGATTGAAAGTGATGATGCTCTTTACCCCCGACGAAGGCAAAGACCCACTGGTATATGCCATCAACGATCTGGCCCAAGCCGCAGCGAAAGAAGAAATACTGGGCAAAGAAGGATATAAGGACTTGGGAGAATTAATAAAGCAATGAGTAATGAGAAATGAGTAATGAGAAATGGTCGTAGCGGTGCACAATTCATGTAGCACCGCAGAATATTATTATAATTAGAAAATGGGGCGCTATATAATTTGATGCGCCATTTCCATAATTACTCATTGCTCATTACTCATTTCTCGTTATAAAAGCGTCATGATATAATAAAAGAATCTATAGAAATATGCACTAACAAGAGTCAGGAGGATTTATGAAATTTCAAGCACTCGGCGTGAATGATACGTTGACAGAACTTTTAAAAACACAGGGCATCAAAATGCCAACCCCCATTCAGGAAATTGCCATTCCGGCGGCTTTCAAAGGAAAAGACCTGATTGGTCGTTCTCAGACCGGTACAGGGAAAACTTTGGCGTACTTGCTTCCGGTGGTGCAGCGGGTGGATACGGAGAAATCCATGACCCAGGTGCTGGTCATGACACCTACCAGAGAACTGGCGAAGCAGGTCTTTGATGTGCTCCGTCCATTGGCCATTGAACTGGGTGTCGATGCCACCGATATCATTGGGGGCCGAACCATTGAAAACCAGCTGCAGAAATTGAAGCGGGATCCCCATATCATCATTGGCACACCGGGCCGTCTCTTGGACCATATCAGAAGAAAGAGTTTGGATCTTTCCAATGTGGCTACGGTCATTTTGGATGAAGCAGACCAGATGCTGGCCAATGGATTTAGAGAAGATATCGAAGCCCTCATTGATGAAACACCGAAAAAACGGCAGCTTCTGATGTTCTCTGCCACCATGCCAGACGAAGCCAAACGACTGGCTCGGAAATACATGCATCATCCGTCCTACCTGGATGTAGCAGAAAAAGTAGCCGCTTCTACGGTAGAACAGCGGGTATATGACACCACCCTGCCGCACAAATTCAAACTGCTGGTTCGTCATTTGACAGAAATGAATCCTTATATGGCGGTGGTTTTCTGCAACACCCGTGATGGGGCCCATGAACTGGCAGGAAAACTGCAGGAAGAGACCGATTTCGTGGTCGATGAAATCCATGGCGACATGAGCCAGGGCCAGAGAAACCAGGTCATTCGTGAATTTGAAAAAGCCCGGATTCAAGTGCTGGTAGCGTCTGATATTGCTGCTCGCGGTTTGGACGTAGAAGGCATCACCCACGTATTCAACTACGACATTCCAAGAAATTTGGAATACTACGTACACCGCATTGGACGTACCGGAAGAGCTGGTACCAAAGGGCTGGCAATCACCTACGCCACCCCAGAAGATGGACTCCTTCTTCGCCGCTTGGAAAAATCCATCGAAGAAACCATCACCCGTTATGACGAAAAAGGCAATGTGAAGCGGGTCAAAGCAGGGAAACCGAAGAAAAAGGTAGTTACCCCTGGTATGTACAAACCGACCAAAAAGAAAGAACACAAAGCCCTGGGACATAAGGGGAGAAATATGAGACAGAAGAGGAAGAAGGAAGAAAGCGGAAAGAAAGGGCGTCGTTAATTTTATTTCCAGGTTATGATCCTGCTGATTTCTTTTTCTATCATTGGAATGTAAATGGCTAGAGAAAAGGTTATCATCCTGCAGATTTCATCCATTAAACAATTTAGAAATACCGCTAGTATCAAGGTTATAAAAGGTTATGCCACAAAAAAACATAACCTTTTATAACCTTGATGCTAGCGGTATTCTTTTTATGTTGAATGATTGAAATCTACAGGATGATAACCTTGATGCAAGCGATAGTATTTCTATGTTGAATAATCGAAACGATCAGAATAATACCCCTTTTAACGCCTCTTTTGTGGTAAAATAAGTCTATTCTATTACAACGAGGTGAACAACATGAATTTCAAAAATAAAGAGTGTTTGAAACAATGGCTTTGGATGCTGGCGTTGGTTTTGCCCTGGGGGATTGGTGGATTTGTGATGCACACCGCAGCGTCTCTTTCGGCAGGTATGTTGCTGTACTGGGGAACCGGGCTGGTGATTCCTGTTTTATTTTTCCTGTTTCAAAGAAAAGGATGGGGCAGTGAACTGGGGGCCTATCGGGCCGCTACGCACTGTATCTGGTGGTTGTCATTTCTGTTTGTCGAAATGACTCTCTTTTGGAATTACTTACCAGTCATTGATGGGGCGTTCAAAGCCAACAAAATTCCGGTGTCTATTGCTGTAGCCCTGGCTATGGCTCTGTTTGTGACGGTGGTGCTGGTTTTGGATTATGTCACCGTTCGAGTGTACCAGCATATCAAAGCCAAAGGGGGCCTGTGGGCGTCTTGGGCTGGTTTGGTTTTTGTGAGCGGTCTGATTCCTGGATTGGCTCTCACGTCTTTCCTGGCACTGTATGCCGCAGGGGGCATGCGGCTCGATCCATTTACGGCTAGCTTTTTCCTGATGGAAATCTTCTCCTTTGTTTTCTATGGAAAAATCGTCCTAGCGATGGTTGCTTTTGGCGTGTATCTGTTCTTCGCTTTGGAAGGCTCCAAAGGACAGCGTATCACCCAAGTGATTTTCTCCGCCATCTTCTGGATCATGGTGGCCTATATTCCCTTCGTGATTTCTCTCCATATGCCGGGGACTGCCAACTGGCGAGCCTATCTCGACCCGTCGTATTTATCTATTTTCCCGATTCTCTCCGACATGTGGATGATGGGGCTCTCCCTCTTTGCGGGGCAAGCGGTGACGAAGTGGATATTTAAAGACAGTGAGAAGTGAGAAGTTAGAAGTGGTGGTGGCGGCGCACAAAATTTGGAAGCGCCGCAATGTATAATATTCTGGTGACTGGTGAATTGGGATGTATTTTCCTAGTCACCAGTCACTATTTTCCCCTTGTTTCGATTTGTATCGATTTGTTATAATAAAAGAAATACAAAATAGTATGCTCTTTGAAAGGAGTTTTTTCATGACAGCAGATAATTTGACATTTTCTCTTGAAATTGATTTCATTCCGGATATTCAGGATGGAAGAAACGAACTGAAACAGCAGATGAAAGCTACGGCTGAAAAGTTTGATGGCACCTACATCCTGGATCCGAAAGCCCGTCCGATTATTTCCGGACTTTCTAAAGATGATGTAGATGGTGTATTAAAAGACTTGGGCCTGTTGGCCTTTGGTTCTTGGCCGTCCTGCATTCTGACTTGCACCATTGTGGCACCACTCCCGATTCGCGCCGTAGGCATGTCTGACGGTTGGGATATTTACACCGGCAAGAAAACATTCTTCGCTTTCGCTCAGTTCCCGGCTGACGCATTGGCTATTATGGTCAAGGCTTGTACCTATTATCTGGAACATGAAAGCTACCAGTCCATGGAAGAATTCATTGACCAGGTAGGCTATGAAACATTCCGTGATAACGTCCTTGGAAATACCGTGCCAGATGGCAAAGGGGATACCGGCGATTATTATGGTTCCAGTTGGGGCGCTCCGGACGTACCGCCGCTGAAAGAAGGAGATTTCGTCCGTCCAGAAAATAACATCATGCAGGTTATTGAAGTGTATCCGGAAATGGGACCGTTCCTTATGGAATACGGCATGTCCTGTGTGGGATGCTTCGTTTCCTATGATGAAAACCTTTGGCAGGCTGCCCAGTCTCATGGGATGGACGTATTTGAAATCATTGGTGAAATGAATGAATTTATTGCCGATAAATACAATAAACCGCTTCTCACCGAAGAAACTCCTATGGAAACCATTTTGACCCTGTATCCGCAGCTGCTTCCTATTTTCCAGGAAAAACAGATCGCCATGCCGTCTGACATGACCACCACCATTGGTACCTTGTGCCAGAACGCCAACGTGGATGTCAAAGACCTCATTGCCAAATGTGACGAACGGCTTAGAGGAAAGGAAGAGTAACCAAACAGGTTGCTCAAGTCACTCAAGATACTCAGGTTTTATAGTAGTGAAATAGATTTGTCTCACATAGCTCTGATATATTGATGCAAGAGCTCCGTAATCCTATTTTTGCAATAAAAAAGAATGGGTAGAATTGATATTGATTCTATCCATTCTTTTTATTTTTTAGCGATTGTATGGCAATGTTAGTCTAACAGAAACATCACCATTAGAACCTGAGAAACTTGAGCAACCTGAGAAACCTTTGTAACCTATCCTATTATTTCATCTTCCAACCACTACGTTTCAACGCCATAACAATCGGAATGACAATGACGCCGGAAACCAGGGCTTCTGGAATGCCATTGGCGGTGGTGATGCCTACCAGCATCAAGCCTACGGCTTCTACGGAAATGCCCTTGGCAGCGGCATAGGGAGCACCCACCAAGAGGAAGAAGGAGCCTAAGAATAATACGGTATTTGTCAAAGCACCACCGATCGCTGCGATGCCTGCACGGAGATGTACGTTGCCTGGAATGTATCTGAAAAGTGCCCAAGCGGCCAATCCGATGCAAATGCGTGGAACGATGCAAATGAAAGCATCGGCGATGACACTATGCTGCAAAGCAAATTGCATCATTAAGCTGGGGGCACGCAAAGTTTGAATGAAAGAAAAGAGTCCGAATAAGAATCCGACCACAGCTCCTACTTTCGGACCAGCCAAGATGGCACCGATAATAGTTGGGATATGAAGAATCGTAGCATTCATGACCACCAGCGGAATGAATCCATATCCTGTCAGTCCCAAGAAAATGGTGATCCCTGCCAACAGACCGGAAATCGTCAATTCTCTAATACTCATAAAAGTACCAGATGTCTGCTTTTCATTTGTTTTTTCCATTGTAGCCTCCGTTCTTATTCTCCCCCTTATGGCAATGTCATTAAGTTAAAGATTTGCATTGGTAGGTATGATTCCGCTAGTGATAATAGGTTGCTCAAGTTTCTAAGGGTTCTCAGGTTGCTCAGGTCCCCCGAATATGCCGCTAGACGCTAGC
>SAMEA104315429__coassemble_548_pt1 | contig 27427 bp, 15 predicted proteins | sample SAMEA104315429__metabat2_low_PE_029 | metagenome-assembled genome bin SAMEA104315429 (sample SAMEA104315429) | gut metagenome | biome: Monkey gut; feature: monkey-associated habitat; material: faeces | place: China | collected 2013 | reverse complement strand
ATTTAACCTTTAACCAGTGCCAGTTCTCTTTGTTTCTGCTGCAGGATTTTGATTCGCCTGCGTCAGGATCCAATTCCTTACGAAACCGTTCCAAGTCACTATTCAGTTATACATCAGTGAAGCTAGGGAACTTCACCCGGTTGAGCGGCTGTGTCCAGCCGGAGCTCTTATGGATTCGTCATCCGTAGGCAACCTACCGGTCGTATCCCCACAGCGTTTTTTGATCGGCGCCGTGCGCTATGGTCTTCTGACCCTTGCCTTGGCTTCATCATACACGATATTTACTGAAAAATCAAGCGTTTACAAAAACTTTGTTCTTACAGGTTCTGTAAGCGCAAAAATCGTTCTTAGAGAGTCTGTAAGCGCGTGACGTATATACTTATTTGGTGACTGGTGATTGGTGACTGGTGACTGGTGACTGGTGACTAGTGACTGGTGATTGGTGGCTGGGGATTAGGAATGAGGAGTGAGGAGTGGCGGAAGTTGTGTTGCTATGAAATGAATAACATTAGTAGTCATACCGCTGGTGCAGCCCGCTCTGCCTTCGGCATCTCCCCCGATGGGGGCGATAAATAAGGTGTAAACTTATTTACGCACAAAATTTGGAAGCGCCCCAATACCCTTTTTTATAGAAATGTTTAGCATTTTGGGTGTGTACATATGAGGCTAACAGACCGGCGGTATCATATCGAGTGTAATAAGTTGATGTCATCTCTAGCGTCATTTCGACCGGTCGTATTTGTGCTTGATGACAATAAAAGATATGAATTGCAATGTGTAGGAGAGTGGAGAAATCTCTCAGCAGTAGCGGTAAGGGCTTGATGAATCATATGGTTGCAGCTCGTCAGAGCTGCTTATCTCGCTTTGCTCGATGTATGGTCTCACCGTTATGACTTGATACTTTAAGCTCTTTCCGCTGGTGCTGATGGGATTTCTCTACTCAGGGGCGCATCTCATTTCATGACTCTCATGTCATAAAGCACAAATACGATCGGTCGAAATGACGGTTTCCTTAAAGAGGAGCAACAAGGTTATAAAAGGTTATGTACATAGGGTATTCCCATAACCTTTTATAACCTTGTTGCTTGCGGTAACAGGAAATGTTTCACAAACGCAATCAGCAGAATCATAACCTTTTGCATCACACTTTTCGCAAAATATGACTGTAGCGGATGCGGAATTTCCTAATCCCTAATCCCTAGCTACTAGCCACTCATTTTATAAAAATAAATTATTACCTTGCTATGCACCTGCCTTTTGCAGTACAATAGCAAATAGAATGAAGAAGAGTAGACTATAGATGAATTCGATTTAAATTTCATACTATGCATTCGATGCCTTACCATAGCAAGTGAGGAGTATGGAAGGGAGAACTGGGAGAGATGAAGAAAAATTTTATAAATTTTTCGGGGGGGTAGACCTATGAAAAATAAGCAGAGTGGCTTAGGGAAAGTGCTCTGTTTTTTTCTGTGCTTTTTTGCCTTTTTTACGTTACTGACGGCAGAGGCGGCTGGGGATCACCGATTGATTCGTGTGGGGTGGTATGAAGATTCGTATCACATCACCGGCAGCAATGGAGAGAGAAGCGGCTATGGCTATGAATTTGAACAGGCGGTGTCGGCTTATACGGGCTGGAATTACAGTTATGTGAAGGCCGAATGGGATGATTTGCTCCAAATGGTAGCCAACGGGGATATTGATCTCATGGGGACTGTTTCCTATACAGAGGAACGGGCCCAGCACATGCTCTTTACTGATTTGCCCATGGGGGAAGAGAAATATTTGCTCTATGCCGATGTGGAAAGAAGCCATATTTCTTCTGAAAATCTGGAAAGTTTGAATGGCAAGCGGATTTGTCTCCTCCGAGGGAGTGTGCAGGCCACCCAGTTTGCAGAGTGGGAAACAAAGAACCATCTCCATACAGTTCATGTATATGTAGATAGTTTTCCAGAAGGAAAAAGGCTGGCGGAAAATCATGAAATTGACGGCGTCATTTCTACAGAAACACCGCTATGGACCACCTATGGCTTCCATGCAGTAGCAACCACTGGTGGTAGTGGGATCTATTTTGCTATCAATCCCCATCGTCCGGAACTGAAGGCGGAGTTGGACAAGGCTATGCGCCAGATGGAGCAGGATAAACCATTTTATGAAGATGAACTGTATCAGCGCTTTTTGTCTACCGTGAGTACCACGGTGATGACCAGGGAAGAAAAAGCGTGGCTGGCGTCCCATGGGACCATTCGCATGGGATGGCTGAAGAGTGATGTAGGGGTTAGTCTGGCTGATCCTGCCACGGGAAAACCGATGGGCATTATCAATGATTATGTGAAATTTGCTACCGATGCCTTAGGAGATGATGTGCTATCGTTTGAATTGGTGGGATTTGATTCCATCGAAGAGGAAATGATGGCTTTGAAAACAGGGGATATCGATGTGATTTTCCATTTCACACAGAATCCCTATATTGCAGAGCAGAACCAGTTCATTCTGTCCAATACGGCTTGGTCGACCAATTTGTGCGCCATCACTGCAAAAAAAGATTTTTCTGAAAATACGCCCCATAAGGTGGCTGTGCAAAGAGGGGATCTGCTGGTACAGTGGTACTTGACGTACAACTATCCAAGCTGGACCCTGGTGACTTACGATTCTTTGGACGAGATGGAAAAGGCCATCAAAACAGGCGAGGCGGACTGCTTCATTCGTGATGTGGGGCAGATGAATAAGTACATCAAAGATACGTCACTGTACACCGTATTTCTTTCCAAGCCAGGAACTATTTCTATGGCCGTAGATAGAGAACATGCGAAATTGATGGCAATTCTGAATAAGACCCTGCGAAATATGCCAGTATCCCTTTTGACCGGGGGACTTTCCATGTATGAAAATGCAGCGGAAAAAGTCACTGCCATGGACTTCATCAAAGACAATCTGCTTCCTGTGGCGGTAGGTTCCTTTGCTGGATTTGCATTGATTATATATTTGATTCTCCGACTCCTGATGAAGTCCAGAAAAGCAGAAGCCAAGGCTAGGCAGTCCGAGGAAAAAGCCAAGCAAGCCACGGTGAAAGTGCAGAAATTGAATAGTCAGCTGCAGAAGAACCAAAAAGATTTGGAAGTGGCCCTGCAGCAGGCGGAACAGGCCAATCATGCGAAATCTTCATTCCTGTTCAATATGTCCCATGATATCCGCACTCCTATGAATGCTATTTTGGGCTATACGAAATTGATGAAACAGGAACTGACCAATCCGAAACTTTTAGATTATCAGGAAAAGATGGAACAGGCAGGCAATTTGCTCCTGTCCATCATCAATAACGTACTGGACATGGCTCGCATCGAAAGCGGGAAAATGGAATTGGATGAAAATTATGCGGAAGCCCATGATGTGCTAGAGGAAGTGTATGGGGTATTCAAAGTGGAAGCCGAGAAAAGGGGCATCCAGTTCACAAAAGAAACAAAGCTTTCCCATCCCCATGTGATGTGCGATCGCACCAAAGTGCAGGAAGTGCTGACCAATCTGATCAGTAATGCCATCAAGTACACCCACAAAGGGGGAACCATCCACCTATCCCTTCGGGAACTCCCTTGCGACAGAGAAGGTTACGCGCGGTATGAAACCAAAGTGCAGGATACAGGGATTGGCATGAGCAAAGACTACCTGCCGCAGCTCTTTGACGCCTTCACCAGAGAAAGAAATACCACCAAAGCCAAAGTAGGCGGTACCGGTCTTGGTATGGCTATCGTAAAGAAACTGGTAGACCTCATGGGCGGCACCATTACGGTGGATAGCGAATTGGGCAAAGGCAGTACCTTTACGGTGGTTTTGGACCATCCAGTGGCCGATGAAGCCTACTATAAGAAAGAAGACGAATCGACTGACACCACGGAGACACCAGTGGAAATTCAGGGAAAACATATTCTCCTGGCAGAAGACAATGACCTGAACGCCGAAATCGCTACGGCCATGCTGGAAATGATGGACCTGGAAGTATATCGCGTGTCCGATGGCATCCAGTGCGTGAAACGCATGGAAGAAATGCCTGCCGGCACCTATGATATGATTCTCATGGATATCCAGATGCCCTACATGGACGGCTACCAGGCCACCGAAACCATTCGCCGCTTCTCCGATCCGGCGAAAGCAAACATCCCCATCGTGGCGATGACCGCCAACGCCTTTGAAGAAGATCGCAAAATGGCCCTCGCCAAAGGCATGAATGGCCATATTGCGAAACCAATCGATATGAAACAAATGGAAACCGTCATGGCGGAAGTGCTGAAATGATTGGGAAAAGAGATTCTGTGAAATAGAAATATTTCACAGAATCTCTTTTTTGATGGTGATTGGGGATTAGTAGCTAGGGATTAAAAAGTGAGAAGTTAGGAGTTAGGAGTGAGGAGTGGTGGAAGGGGCACACAAAATTTAGAAGCGCCCCAATACCTTTTTTATTGAAATAGGGGGTGCACACATAAGCCTAACAGACCGGCGGTATCAGCGTATGTGTTTCATATGGCATACCTCTCTAGCGTCATTCCGACCGAAGTGGAGGAATCTTTTTCGTTTTTAGTAAAGGCAGGATGTAAAAAAGCGGATTGAAATGAGCCAAAGCGTCTGGGGCGTACACATGCGAGGTTAACAGACCAGTGGAGAAAAGTTAGTTGGAGGGCATACTAAAACGGGAAGTCTCATTTCATACCGTTTGTAATACAAAGTGCCGTAAGGAATAACACAAAGATTCTTCGACATCGCCCTACGGGCGGATCAGAATGACGGGAAAGAGAGGAACAACGCTAGAGGGAGAGAAAAGAATGCTAGTAAATGAGGCTAACAGACAGGCGGTAAGGGCTTACAGCATCTTATTGCAATGGCTCGCCTTACTAAGTGACTGTGGTGTCTATAGGCACATTCGACGAACCTGAGAAACCAGAGCACCTTAAGCCACCTGAGCAACCTATCTAATCTATTAAAGCATCGAATGTAACGCAAGCGTAATCTGCAGAATTTTGGGCCTATCCTTTTTCGTTGTAAAGTGCTATACTTTACAGTCAAAGACAACACGATTGTCTTACAAATACAGCAATATGGAGAGGGGCTGTGAAAGATTGGTTCTTTCATGCTCCTCTTTTTTACAAGTTGGCAGTAGATGGTTTGCGGTAGGCAGTTTTCGGGTCAACTTCATGTATCGCTAGTGTATTGTACAAATATTGGTTTATGGTTTACCGCCCAGGCTCGTGTGAATCAATTCGCCATGAAGAAAGCCTTATTGGTTTAGGGTTTAATTACAGGTATATAGTCCTTAACCCTTAAACCCTAAACCAATGAGATTTTCCATTTGTGAAGATTGTGACCAACGAACACGGGTGATAAACCCCAAACCAACAACTAACAACCAACAATATATACTGCCAACTGCCTACTGCTCACTGCCAACTATTTCTAGGAGGGAATAACGATGTCTTACAATGGACTGATTACGGATTTATACCAGCTGACCATGGCCAATGCGCTTTTCAAGAAGGGCATGCATGAAAGAAAGGTCGTTTTCGATCGTTTTTACAGAAAGAATCCGTTCAATGGTGGATACACGGTGGTAGCCGGTGTGTCTCATTTGGTGGATTTCGTGAAGAATTTCCGCTTCAGCAAAGAAGATATCGAATATCTCCGCGGATTGGGCATTTTTTATCCAGAATTTTTGGACTATCTGGCAGATTTCCATTTCACTGGGGATATTTATGCCATGCCGGAAGGTACCGTAGCATTTCCTGGGGAAGTGATTGTCCGTTTCCATGGGACCACTACAGAAGCCATGCTGATTGAAACCGGCCTTTCTATGATTATGAACCATGAAAGTCTGATTGCCACCAAAGCACGTCGTGTTCGCACGGTAGCACCGAAGGATGCGTTGATGGAATTCGGTCTTCGCCGGGCCCAGGGCCATTCTGCTGGTCTTTGGGGTGCCCGTGCTGCTATGATTGGCGGGTTCAATGGCACATCCAATGTGGAAGCTGGGAAATTGTTCGGCATCCCCGTCCTGGGCACCATGGCGCACAGTTGGATTATGAGTTTCGATACCGAATTGGAAGCCTTTGAAGAATATGTGAAGCAGTATCACAACAATCTGATTCTGTTGGCCGATACATACAATGTATTGGAAATGGGCGTGCCGGATGCTATCAAGATTTTCAGCGAATTGAAAGCCAAGGGCGAACTGCCGAAGGTCTATGGTATCCGTATCGATAGTGGGGACTTGGGATATCTCTCCAAGGAAGCCAAGAGAATGTTCACTGAAGCCGGTTTCCCTGATGCGATTATTTCCGGGTCCAATGATTTGGATGAATACCTAATCCAGTCCTTGAAGGAACAGGGCTGTACCGTCACCAGCTGGGGCGTAGGAACGAAGATTATCACTGCCGATGGGACCTCTGCTTTGGGCGGGGTATTCAAAATGTGTGCTCGCGAAAAGAATGGCACCTTTGAACCAGTGATGAAGATTTCCAATGATGTGGCAAAAATGACCAATCCGGGTATCAAAGAAGTGCGTCGTTTCTATAAAAAAGGCAGCGGCAAGATGATTACCGACCTGGTGTGCCTCACCAGCGAAGCCATGCCAGATGGAGGCGATTATACCTTGGTCACCGAATCGGCCAAGTGGCGCAAAAAGGAACTGAAAGCAGGCACCTATGTGTGTGAAGAAATGCTGAAACCGGTCATGAAAGACGGCGAAGCCCTGCCCCTTCCGACCCTGCCAGAAACCATTGCCTATGCCAACCAGCAGATGGAAACCCTCTGGCCGGAATACACCCGTCTCCTGAATCCAAACATCATGGAAGTCAACCTGTCCGACCAGCTGCAGACACTGAAGAGTGAGATTATTGAAGAAGACCTTAAAAAATAATGCGTAGTGCGTAATGAATGTGGGGCGCATCAAATTTGAAAGCGCCCCATTTTTATTTTTTATAAAAGGGGTATTGGGGCGCTTTATAAGTTGTGCGCCCCTAAGTAAGTTTACACCGCTGTCTCGGCTCCCCTGTCGGGGGAGCTGCCGAAGGCTGAGGGGGCAGCACTAGCGGTATAAAATGAGAACGGTACGACAATTCGTTGTGGGACTAATACCATTTCTCACTTCTAGCTTCTCACTTCTAACTATGCTTAAAAATGGTATAATGAGACTAATGCAATCATAAGGTATAAATGACAGGAAAGGTGATATATATGAAACTCAAAAAGTGGCTGGCGGTTTCGGCTTTGACGGCGTCTTGTCTCATGGGGGCTATGGTGGCCCAGGCGGATATTTTGACTTTGGCCGATGGCAAAGCGTTGGACATGGGAAGCCAGGTCAGTGTGTACGATGGGGAACGGTCTTTCTTTGGTAGTCAGATCCATGATTGGCTGGTGGAAGGGAAGCCAGAGCAGTCCATCGAGAAGGTGCTGGTGGAAGAAAACGTATTTCCAGAAGAGTCCACCCGGGCGAAAGATTTCTCTCAAGTGGCAGCTGGTATTTTGAAACAGGCGAAAGTGTACCAGGTGCGCACTGCGGCCAACGATACATACTACCAGGGCATGGTGGTATCTCTGACCGTATCCGATGCCGACATGGCAAAGTTGAAATCTTACCAGAAAGCAGCGGAAGACCATAAAGAATCGGCCGCTTCGGAAGAAAATCCATTGGTATCTTCTCTCCTGGCGGCTTGCCACGGAAAGGTAGAACTGACCAGCCATTCCGATTGGGCAGAAAAAACATCCAAAGAGGGCGTGACGTACCGCACAGCAGATGCGAAACTGGCACTCAATAAAGACGGTTTCCTGCTGCCGCTCTATGTGAAAGGAATCATCATGAAAGCTGACGGCAAGACCACCTATACCCTGTTCACCGCGGACCAGGTGTCGGGACAGTACTTGGCTGCTTTCTTTGATACGGCGTTGCAAGGGGCAAAAAAATGAAAATGAAATATGGCATGTCCCTGGCAGCTTGCTTGCTTTTGGGAAATATGTCGCCTGTCATGGCAGAAACTCCAGTACCACTTCCCGCTGGGAGCGGGATGCCGGTTCCGGCGGAATCTCTTTATGACGTGGCGTCTTTCCTTCCTTCTGGCAATGCCAAAGCCTTTCTGCCTCATCGGACATGGACGAAAAAAGTGTCCTATCACCCGCTGCACCTTCCTATGGTTCCGGCGGATCACCAGTACGCTGGCGTGCTAACCATCCATCAAAAAAAGGCCGACATAGCGGCCTTGGCAGTGGGGGTGGAAATGAAAGGGAAAGAAGCGGAAGAATCCTTCGGTGGTATGTTCCTCCCCGGTGGATATACCCAGGAAGCGGGAAAGAAAATGCTCTCCTTCAATATGGCCCTCATGAATGGGGAAAACATATTGAATGAAATATTTCTGAAAACCACCTCCAGCACCCGCATCGTGACCGGCCAGCCCCTTCCTTATGATTTGCTGGCCGTGGATACGAAACAGGTGGAACAACTCCATAAAGTGAAATCCATGAAAGACACCTACGCCTTCTCCGTCCGCTCTCTGCTGATGGCCGATGGCTACATGCTTCCCGTCTACATCCGCGGCGTGGCCGCCAAACGAGACGGTGCCTATCGCTTCCTTATGCTGACTGGATGGGATAATAGCCGGGAGGAGATTGATAAGGCAGCTTTGGAGATTATGCGGTGATTTTACTGAGGTAGAAGGTTATTATTCTGCTGATATCATTTGATTGAGTTGGTATATAAACGGCTTGGCAAAGGGTTATTATTTTACAGACTGCGATTGTTCAACAAAATAAAATACCGCTAGCATCAGGTTATAAAGGGTTATAGCCTAATGCTAGCGGTATTTTGTATTATTTCATCTAGCCTTAGTCTTCCTGGTATCTATGTGCATTATTGCCTTAACAAAATAATACACAGAAAAACCGCCTCTCCCCACGAAAGATAGGCGGTTTTTCTGCTTAATCAATAAGGGGCTTAACCGTTTGTCGGACAGCACCTTTTTCTATTTGTATTGTATGACAGGAATAGAGGAAAAGCAAGGGGGCAGTGGGATTTGGTGATTGCCACTTGGTATACAAACAGTTTTATAAAAGGTTATTATTCTGCTGCTTCCGATTGCCAAACAGAGAAAAATACTGCTCGCTAGCATTGGGTTATAGCCTATAAAAAGAGTGTAAGTCTCTTCATAACTTTTCCTATAGAGTCATTAATTTTGCATACCCTATAGGGAAATATTATAAATGACTTACACGGACTTACACTCCTCCTATTCCTATAGAACGCACTCTATACTTTTCTGTTGATATTTTTTAATAAATTTTATAAAAACTCGATAATAATGAGCTTCTTGCTTTTTAAAATTCTAATACTTTGGGCTCTCATAAAGAATTATTTCCCGATTTTTGCAATTTAAAAAGGCGTTTTTGGTGCAAGTCAGTGTAGGTCAACAATTGTTAATTCATAAATAATATTAATAATATCAACGCACCTATATTAATTTATGTATTATTGACTTACACTGACTTGCACGGTTGACAAGCAACTAAAACCACTACAAAAAGGCACAGCTATCGCTTTTTGATGCCTATCTGGAGAAGCTATGGAATCTGGCACCAGCACATTTCACGGTTCATGTCGGTTTCCCGGCTAAACTTCGTGCTACGGTTTGTCGTCCAAGAGAGTCTCGTATAGCCTATACTATCAAGCGATCGCTATGCCTATTGATTTGCCTGCCCGCCATCTGGCCAGTCTGGCGGTGGAGTAGGAAATAAGCAACCCGAATATTCACCATCCCTCTTCCCTTTCCCTCTATTTCTTTTTCCATGGATTCTATATAAAGAAACAAAGGCAAAGAAGAAAAGTTCCAGTTCCCGGAGGGCTCCTCATTTCCCTTTCCGGTAAGAGTATCGGATGGGGGGATTCTTTTTACACGGTTGCTGTGAAATGTTTTTTCAAGTTTCTTAGGTGGCTCAGGTTTCTGAAGGTTCTGAGGGTTCTCGAATGTGCCATTAGCCGTAATCGTCATGGGAGCCGATGGGATTCGTGCGAAATATCAAAAAAGCTCCAAGTGACCATGTTGGACAAAAGTGGAGAAATCTTGTGACTCTATCGATAATTTCGCTATTGTCACAAGATTTCTCCACTTTTGTCTAACATAGTACTGGACTACTCTATACAGTCATTCCGCACAAATTCCGTCGGTCGAAATGACGAGGTTGGCTAGAGGCACATTCGAGAAACCCTGAGAACCTTCAGAACCTTTTGTACCCTAAGCAACAAAAATCAGCACAATGTGAGGAAATATTCATGTACTCGCGTATCCTCTCCCACTTCCGGATGGAAAGACAGGGCAATTTGATTTCCATACCGAACGGCTACGATGTGTTCATCTACGGTACTTAGAATGTCCACATCGGGGTCCGCTTTGGAAATGAAGGGCGCGCGGATGAAGTTCATCTGTATGTCCCCGATGCCTTTCACCGGTGCGGTGGTGATGAAACTTCCCAACTGGCGGCCGTAGGCATTGCGGCGGACTGTCACAGGCAAGGTACCGAAGTAGGTATGGGAATCATTTTCCAGATGTTGTGCTAGAAGAATCATGCCTGCACAGGTGGCTAGCACCGGAAGGCCCGCTTCGATTTTTTCTTTCAGCGGGGCAAAGAGTCCTTCTTCCTGGAGCAATTTTCCCTGTACCGTACTTTCACCGCCAGGGAGAACGAGACCATCTATGGGAGTCTCCAAATCTTTCAGATTTCGTATTTCTATACAAGACGCGCCCAGGTTTTCCAGCATGTGCTCATGCTCGATAAAAGCACCCTGGAGTGCGAGAATACCGATATGTTTCATGGGTAAATCCTTTTATTTAACAAAGTGGTGGAAAGAAAAAATAGTTAGAAGTGAGGAGTGAGGAGTTAGGAGTGGTGGTGGCGGCGCATAAAATTTGGAAGCGCCGCGAATTATAAAGGGTTATTATTCTGCTGGCTGCTATGTCTAACATAGAATAAAAATCGTGGGAGGTATGGTTATAAAGGTTATGAAAGGGTTATGCAAGAACGATATTCCCATACCCTTTTATAACCCTTATAACCATGTCACTTGCGGGTAACTATATATGTTTTACTGAAGAAATCAGCAGAATAGTAACCTTTCAATAAATTAGAGCGCTATATAATTTGATGCGCCCCTTCCAGCACTTCTAACTTCTCACTTCTAACTTCTCACTTCTCACTGCCTTTTACTTTCCCCGTTCTGCCATGAGCAGTTCAATTTCGTCTTCATTGATGCCCACCATGGCTTCGCCTAGATCGGTGGAGAGTTCTGCCAGAATGGCTGGGTCTTTGTAGTTGGTAACCGCTTTCACGATGGCGGCAGCTCGTTTGGCTGGGTCGCCGGATTTGAAGATACCGCTTCCGACGAAAACCCCTTCGGCACCGAGTTGCATCATTAGGGCTGCATCCGCCGGGGTAGCCACGCCACCAGCGGCGAAGTTCACCACTGGGAGTTTCTTGTGGTCATGGACGTATACCACCAGATCGTAAGGAACACCCAGTTGTTTTGCTGCCTCGAACAGTTCATCAGGCCGTTTGGAAGCGATGCTGGCGATTTGGGTATTGATTTTTCTCATGTGGCGCACTGCCTGGATGATGTCGCCGGTGCCTGGTTCGCCTTTGGTACGAATCATGGAAGCTCCTTCCGCGATACGACGAAGAGCTTCGCCCAAGTCACGGGCACCGCACACGAAGGGCACTTTGAACTGGTGCTTGTCGATGTGGTATACGTCATCAGCAGGGGAGAGCACTTCGCTTTCGTCAATGTAGTCGATTTCGATAGCTTCCAGAATCTGGGCTTCTACGAAATGACCGATGCGGCATTTGGCCATAACCGGAATGGAAACCGCTTCCTGAATGCCTTTGATCATCTTCGGGTCGCTCATGCGGGAAACGCCGCCGGCCTTTCGGATGTCCGCAGGAATCCGTTCCAGTGCCATGACAGCGCAGGCACCAGCCGCTTCCGCAATCTTGGCCTGTTCAGGAGTGGTGACGTCCATAATGACGCCCCCTTTCAGCATCTGTGCCAGCTGTTTGTTCAGTTCGTAGCGATTTTCGTTTGACATAATTAGGTTCCTTTCTCCATTGAGAGTCATATACTATGGGATGACATAGTGGAAATAGTTAGGAGTGAGGAATTAGGAGTGAGGAGTGAAGGTGGCGGCGCACAACTTATAAAGCGCCGCAATTTCGATGAATACCCTTCGCTTGGAGGTTACCTTTTTCCTGATTCCTAATCGCTGGGTGTATATTTATCCATAAAAATATGGATTTATACGCAAAATGAGTAATTTTAAAAGAAGGCAGGGGATTTTTGTATATCGACTGTCTTCTTTTGTATATAAGTGAGAAAAACGGTTTTATTTCTGCGAGCCATATAGATTGGTTTGAAATACAGTGTATAGCTTAGGGGATAAGAGCAATTCGAGGCAGCTCGCTGCCACCACTCCTCACTCCTCATTCCTAACTCCTCACTGAAATCAATATTTCCCATCAATCATCCGGCGGACGTAGTCGTTGAGTTTCCATTTCCAAACCAGGAAGGGACCAAAGACGACACCTAAGAGGGCCTGGAGGATTTCAAAGGGCAGCTTGATCCATGCGTAGGCAGGGGTGCTGTAGACAAACGCGCGGCCCAGGGAGTAGCCGGTAACCATAATGACCGCACCGACGAGAACTGCCAGGATGGTGGCTGTTTTCGGTTGGCTCTTGAGGCAATTGTGGGCGATATAGGAAATCGCCATGGCCTGCAGTCCGTGGGTGATGAGGGATACAAACATGGGCGCTGGATAGAAGAAGAAATCTCCTAAAAAGGCACCGATGCCGCCGACCAGGAAGGCACTCATGGGGTCCAGCATCAAAGCAGCTGCCACGATGGCGGTGTCGTTCAAGTATAAATGGCCTCCCGGTACCGGAATGCCAAAGGAAGACAATCCGATATTGATGGCCATCAGAAGGCCACAAATGGTAAGCCATCGGGTATTGTGCTTGGTGTGGGTGGCAAATGCAGTAGTAGAAATAGTTTCTTCGCGGGACATGGTTTTATTCTCCTTTATGATTTGCGTTAGTAGGGATGATTTCGATAGAAGTTACAGGTTTCCCAGGATTCTCAAGGTTCTAACGTTTCTCAGGTTCTTCGAATGTGCCATAAGACGCTGACGTCATTAGCTCATTTGAGAAACGTGAGTAACTTGAGTGACCTGAGCCACTTGAGTAATCTTTTGATAGAGAGGAAAGGGTATTGCTGAGGTGATGACTGCTTTGGAACAAAGAAACGTAACCGATTGTCTAAAGGTTATAGTTGAGGCGAGGGGGGCTTTTCAACAAAACGAAACAACCGCTTGGTAAAAGGTTATATAAGGGGTATGTAACCTTTTATAACCTTGCGTCGCTATCGGTGTGTAGTTATGTTTGATAACGGTCAAGGCAGAGCGCATACCCTGCCCGAAGGGCTACCCTTTTGGTATAGAAATACAAGATATGATTCTCTTGTTTCATCCATGTGCTTCGTATTATAATATGAATCTGGATATATGAAAATCACCAAAAATGATTTTAAAAATAAGACCAGATGAAAGGCAATTAGAAATTAGGAATTAGGAATGATGGAAGGAGCGCACAACTTATAAAGCGCCCCTATACCCATTTTTATATGAGATAAGCTGTTAGGGGGGACAAAATCGGCGAGCATATAGAAACGGACTCGGTTATTTTGACTTCTGCCGTTTGAAAGCAATTCGATGCGCTCGCCGGCCATCATTCCTAATTGCTTCTACAAGGAGCATACATGACTGCATACATGAAACTATACATTGAACTTCGAGACCACATCACCCAGGGCGTGTATGGATACGGAGAGAAGCTGCCGTCGAAGCGGCAATTGGCAGAGAGCCATGGCATCAGTGTGATTACTGTGGAACATGCCTATGAATTGTTGTTAGAAGAGGGGTACGTGGAATCTCGCCAGCGAAGTGGATACTATGTGATTTTTCGGAAATCCGATTCCTACCCGGTGGCCGACGGCACCGCTCGTGTGCCTGTTCTTTCTATTGGACAGACAAAAACAGAACGACGGGAAGCAGGAGAGGAGGACCTATTTCCTTTTTCTGCCTTTGCCAAAACCATGCGAAGCGTGCTGTCCTTTTATGGAGAAAAAATTCTCCATCCATCTCCCAACCATGGCTGCGAAGAACTGCGGGAAGCCATTGCTTCCTATTTAGCAAGAAGTAGAAATATGCGGGTCAGCCCCGCACAGATTCTGATCGGTTCTGGGGCGGAGTACCTCTATGGGCTGCATATCCAAGTGCTGGGGCGGCACATGGTGTATGCCCTGGAAAATCCTTGCTACGAAAAAATCCGCAAAGTATACCAGGCCAACCAAGTAGAGACCGACTGGCTCACCATGGGAAAAGAGGGCATCGAGACGGCGGAACTGGAACGAACCATGGCCAAAGTGCTTCATGTGACACCATTCAATAGCTACCCCTCGGGCATCACCGCCACGGCATCCAAACGAGCAGAATACCTGCGGTGGGCCAAAGAACGACAGGGCATTATCATCGAAGACGATTTTGATTCCGAATTTACCTTGCTATCGAAACCGGAAGATACTCTCTTCTCTCTGGAACCTCACGGCACGGTGATTTATATGAATAGCTTCTCCAAAACCATCGCCCCTTCCATCCGCGCCGGCTACTTGGTGCTTCCAGAAAATATGATGCCTTACTATGAGGCAAAAATTGGCTTCTATTCCTGCACGGTCCCTGTCTTTGACCAACTGGTGCTGGCTGAATTTATCAATAGTGGCAACTTTGAACGGCACATCAATCGGGTCAGACGGAGAAGGCGGAAACAGTTGGTAACTGGTGACTAGTGACTGGTAGTTAGGGATTAGTATCTAGGGATTAGGAACGATGTGTCGCTAACGGAAATCGCCATTTCGACTAGTCGTATTTGTGCGAAATGTTGCGGAAGAAAGAAATAGTAGCGGAAAAGCCCTCTTCCTCAGGAAGGGGGGCAGGGGGGATAGGACGGATGAAGAAGAGATGTTTTTCTAGCCGTTAGAGTGGACGCCGATAAGGAGAGTGACACATGAAGTGACTCGCTAGTGCGAGCTATCCCCTGGGACGTTTCGCTATGCTTACGTCCTTTCCCCTTCCAAAGGAAGGGGACTATTGATAGTGTTGTTGGGCAAAAAATTGAGGAGTGCAAAGCAAAAGGAGAGATATACCTATGATGAAAACTCTGATACAGGTACAATTGGATGTTGATTTGAAAAATAATTTTGAAAAAATTTGTGAAAATTTGAATCATATATAAAACTTTGCGGCGCTTTATAAGTTGTGCGCCGCCACCACCACTCCTAACTCCTAACTTCTATCCCCATTATTTCCTGGCAAGCCCGATGTATTCTATGATATACTAAGCCAATACGACTCTTAATATTGGTGACTGGTGAGCTAGTGACTGGTAACCAGGAAATGATTTCCCTACACCAGTCACTAGTCACCAGTCACGAGTCACGAAAAAAGTAGAATGGGAGGAAGTTATGAAGCAAGAAAAAGAAGTTCGCTTGGAAGATGTGGAAAGCGGCAAGAAGGAACTGGACGAAAAAGCCAGGAAGATGTTGGAGGATAAGGACGCCGATTCCCGCATGCGCATTTACGAAGGGCCTTTGGGGAAAGCTTTGATTGGGCTGCTTTGTATTTGGACGGTCTTCCAATTGTATTTCACCACCGTGGGGGCCATCAGTGCTATTAACCTCCGCGCGATTCACTGTATTTTCTTATTATTATTTACATTCTTATTATTTCCTACGTATAAAAAGGAAAAACGGAGACGAAAAATTCCGCCCATTTGGGATTGGTTTTTCATCTTGGGCTCCATCGGGTCCTTTACCTATCTGATTTTGAATTACACCCGCATTGCCCAGACCGGGGGCCGCATCAATGATATGGAAGTGGGCATTGCCCTTGTGGCCATTGTGTGCGTGTTCGAAGCGGCGCGTCGTGCGTCGGGCAATCTGGCCATTTTGGCAGCGGTGTTCCTGGCATACAACTGGTTCGGTGCTTACCTGCCAGGTTACTTTGGGCACAATGGATTCACTTTGAAGCGCGTGCTTATCACCCAATTCTGGGGCACCCAGGGTGTACTGGGTACTGGTATTGGTGTATCGGCCACCTATATTTTCCTCTTTGTTGTGTTCGGCGCTTTTTTGAAACACAGCGGGTTCTCGAAATTCATCAATGACTTTTCTTTGACTTTGGTGGGACGTACCTCCGGCGGTCCGGCCAAGGTAGCGGTTATTGCGTCGGGACTCATGGGCATGATCAATGGGTCTGCCATTGCGAACGTGGCCACCACAGGGACCATCACCATTCCGCTCATGAAGCGTACCGGTTACAAAAAGGAATTTGCCGGCGCGGTCGAAGCGGTAGCTTCCACCGGCGGGCAGTTCACTCCACCAATCATGGGGGCCGTAGGTTTCGTTATGGCAGAATTTTTGAATCTGTCCTACACCTATGTAGCATTGGCTTCCATCACACCAGCACTCCTGTACTATGCAGGGCTTCTTCTGGCGGTTCATTTTGAAGCAAAACGACTGGGTCTTTCTGGGATTGCGAAGGAAAATATCCCCAATGCTGTGAAAGTTATCAAAGAACAGGGCCACCTGGTGCTCCCTCTGGTGAGTCTCATTGGTCTTATGTTTGCTGGATTTACTCCGCTGTATGCAGCTGTAATTTCTATTTTCGTTACCATCGGTGCCAGCTGGCTTCGCAAAGACACCCGCATGGGAGCCGATAAGATTCTGGAAGCGGTGGTCGAAGGGGCGAAAAGCGCTATTTCCGTTGGTGTCTGCTGCGTCATCATCGGTATCATCATCGGCACTGTGACCCTGACTTCCATGGGTCTAAACATGGGTTACCTGATTCTGTCCATCGTACAGGATAATAATATTTACCTGGCCGGCTTCCTGGTTATGATTATGTCTGCCATTCTCGGCATGGGCGTACCAGGGGTAGCTGCTTACGTTATCGTGCAGGCCGTGGCTGTACCGGTGCTGATCAAAGCCGGTGCCATTCCGCTGATTGCGCACTTGTTCTGCCTGATTTATGCGTGCCTGTCCAACATCACGCCGCCAGTGGCGATGTCTGCTTATGTAGCGTCCGGGATTGCTGATTCGGACCAGACCAAGACAGGACTTTGGGCCGTTCGACTGGGGCTGATTGGATTTATTATTCCATTCTTCTTCCTGGATAATCCGGTGCTTCTCATTGGTGTCGATAAAACCGCCACCATTTGGGCTTCCTGCTGGGCCATCTTCACCGCCCTCATCGGGACCTTTGCCCTGGTGGCAGGCCTGGAAGGTTGGATTCTTAAGAAAGCTGGCTGGATTGAACGAGTCATTCTCATCGCCGTATCCCCACTGCTTCTCTTCCCAGGCTCCATGACCGACATCATCGGCATCGCAGGGATTGCCGCCGTCTGCGTGTATCAGTATATGAAGAAATAGGGATTCTGCTGATTCCGTTTGAGACAGTAGCGATGTAATGCGCTTAGTTAAAAGGGTATTATTCTATAGATTCGGCTTGAGGCAATACTGATTTAATTCGCCTAACAAAAGGTTATTGATTCTACAGATTTGATAGTGCATCAAATAAAACATTACCGCTACCATCAAGGGTATAAAAGGTTATTTACAAAAAGGCATAACCCTTTATAACCCTGGTGATAGCGGTATTTTTATTTGTTCAATAGAAGAAATCAGCAGAATAAATAACCTTTTGCCTATCGTTTACATTCCCATTGATATCAATGAAACCTGCACAATAATAACCTTATTGAGACAGGCGAAATCTTCTCCAACATATGATATGATAAAAGAAATAGGAGGCATACTATGATAGAGGAAACCTGTGGTCCGATTTTGAAACAGCTGACGGACGTGCTGACGAAACAAGTGAATAACGAATTGCGAGAAGAAGGCCTCACCATGAGCCAGATGCGGGTATTGGTCATTTTAGACGGCAAACAGGACAAAACCGCTTCTATGAAAGAAATCGAAAAAGAACTCTCCGTAGCCCAGCCTACTGCCGCAGGAATTTTTCGCCGCATAGAAGAGAAAGGCTTTATTACCTATTTGCCAGCACCGGAAAATCGAAGGGCCAAGTGGATTGAGCTCACCGACGCGGGAAAAGAAAAATGCCGGATTGCCTACGGACATATGGAAGCCACGGAAAAGAAACTCCTATCGGGAATGACGGAAGAAGAAGGAAAAGAGTTTTATACGTTGCTGAATAAGGCATTGGAGGCCATAAAGAAATAGGGCGCAAAGGTTGCTTAGGTTACTAAAGGTTCTAAGGGTTCTGAGGGGTCTAAGGGGGCATCGAATATGCCTCTGACCAAAGCCGTCATGGAGGCCAACGGTATTTGTGCGAAATAATGGTATCGTGTAGTTTAGTACTATGTTAGATAGAAGTGGAGAAAGTTAAAAGCAGTAGCGGTGTTATCGCTACTGCTTTTAACTTTTTCCGTTATATCGAAGGATGATTGGCTGGCGTTGATCAGCACATTCGAGAAACCTGAGAACCCTTAGCAACCTGAGAACCTTGAGAAACCTGTAACCACTAGCGAAATTATGATTCTAATGCAAAACTTTAGCGATAAAAAGCATGCATAAATCTTCCGCATATAGTATAATAAATGCAACTCTATTGGGGCAGGCGATGCATCTGCCAACGGGAAAATATGAATATTTCTCAAGAAGGATAGAAGAATAGAAGGAAAAGAGAGGTAATAACTATGCAGAAAAAATGGAAAAAACTCGCCGCAGGCATCATGGCTGCTGTGGCCATCACCGGTGCTCTGGCAGGATGTGGAGATGACAAGAAGGCAGAAAGTGCTGCCAAACCTGCTGCTGGGCAGACCATCAAAATTAACTTCCCAACCGCTGGCGCTTCTGGTGCTCTGTATGCCGTAGGGGCTGCTATCACCAATATGTGGAGCAGCAACGTACCAGGCGTGCAGGCTTCCAGTCAGGCCTCTGCCGGTGGTATTGCGAACCTGAACATGGTTTCTGAAGGCGAAGCCCAGGTATCTATTGCTATTTCTTCCAACGTATACCAGTGCTTGAACGGAACTGACAGCTTCAAAGACCATCCGTACAAAGACCTGAAAGCCATTGGTGGTTTGTACCTGAACCCGAACCAGGTGGTAGCTACTGCTAACTCTGGCATCAATTCTCTGAAGGACGTGAAAGGAAAGCACTTTGCTGTGGCTTCCGCTGGCTCTTCCGTATACAACGAATGTGAAACCCATTTCACCACCGCAGGCCTCTCTTTCCCTGATGATATCAAAGCCGAATACATCACCTTCACCGACGCAGCTGATATGTTGCAGAACGGTTCCATCGACGGAGCATGGATTATGTCCGGCGCGCCGGCTTCCGCTGTGACCCAGGCACTGACCAGTGGCGCCCATTTGGTAGAAATTGATGACAACCTGATCAAAGATTTGAAAGCCAAGTATCCATGGTACACCAGCTACACCATCAAAGCAGGTACCTATCCGAACCAGGATAAAGATGTAAAGACCTCGGCTATTAAGATGGTGATGTTCTGCCGCGGCGACCTGCCGGAAGACACCGTGTACCAGCTGACCAAGACTCTGTGGGAGCACATGGATGAACTGGGACAATCCCAGAAGAACCTGAAAGGTCTCACTGCAGAAAATGCCGTGAAAGACATTGCTGATATTCCACTCCATCCAGGAGCTGCGAAGTACTATAAAGAAATTGGGGTACTGAAATAATAAAGTGACTGGTGACTCGTGACTGGTGACTAGGAAAATGAAACGGGCATAGGAAGATATGCATGGTGCATGACTTCTTATGCTCTTTTTGTGTGCTGAAACTAGGGATTGGGGATTAGTGGCTAGGGATTAGGAAATGGGGTATGTTTTCCTGGTGATAAGTATCCTTTTCGATGCTAGCGTTCTTTTATTTTATCTAACGCTATTTTGCTCTATCGTCATTTCGACCAACGTGGAGAAATCTTTGCGTTATTCCTTACAGCTCCTTGTGACGTTTGCCGTGTGAAATGAGACTTTTTATCGAGAATTATATCTAATGACTATATTTACTACTATTTCATCGATCAGTATAAGTGGACGGTCTGTTATATAATATAAATATGACAAAATAAGTCATTTACCTAGTCACGAGTCACTAGTCACTAGTCACTAAATATTTACATTTATAAGCCATATATTACTACATTAAAGGAGAAAATCACCATGTTCATCATCGGTTGTCATTTATCGGTATCCAAAGGTTTTCTCGCCATGGCAAAGACAGCCACAGCGCTGGGAGGAAATACCTTTCAATTTTTTCCTAGAAATCCAAGAGGGGGACAGGCAAAACCTCTGGTAGCTTCTGATGTAGCGGCTTTGAAGGATTGGATGGAAGTGCATCACTTCGGTCCCATTCTCTGCCACGGTGCCTATACCATGAATGGTGCTTCTACAAAAGAAAGTGTCAGAGATTTCGCCCGGACTGCCATTCGAGAAGATTTGGAAAAGACCGCCCAATTACCACACTGTTTATACAATTTCCATCCCGGTGCCCACTTGAAACAGGGCACAGAGGTGGCGATTCCTATGATTGCGGACATGCTGAACTATGCCATGGATCAGGAAAACTTACCGAAGTTTGTCCTGCTAGAAACCATGGCTGGAAAAGGAACTGAAGTGGGACGTACCTTTGAAGAATTGGCATCCATCATCGACAAAGTGGAAAGAAAAGACAAAGTAGGTGTATGCCTGGATACTTGCCACGTTTATGACGGTGGCTATGATATTGTCAATGATTTAGATAACGTGCTGGCCCATTTTGATGAAGTGATTGGGCTGGACCGTCTCCATGCAATTCATCTCAATGATGATAAAAATCCTCTGGGCAGTCATAAAGACCGACATGAAAAAATCGGCCAAGGCACATTGGGGCTGGAATCCATTTCCCGTATCATCAACCACCCGAAACTAAGAGACCTTCCGTTTTATCTGGAAACACCCAATGAACTGCCCGGATATGAGGAAGAAATCGCACTCTTGAAATCATTGAGGGTGGATGATTAGTGACTGGGGATTAGTAGCTAGGCCTTAGGGATTAGAAATTTGTGCCGCTAGCCGGATTCGTCATTTCGACCGGTCGTATTTGTGCTAGGTGGTATGGATGCGTTGAAATGAGATGCGCCCCTGAGTGGAGAAATCTCCGCAGCACTAGCGGCAAGGGCTTAAAGAATCATATCGTTACGGTTCACCTCGCTAGGGAAACACTAAGGCCTATAGGCACATTCGATGAAACCTGAGCGACCTGAGAAACTTGAGAAGCCTGAGAATCCTTAGAATTAACGAAAGGAGTAAATTATGAAATTTATCCATACTGCGGACTGGCATTTGGGAAAGCTTTTGAAAGAGCAATCGCTCACCGAAGACCAGGAATGGCTTTTGATGAATCAATTTCTTTCCTTGGTGGATGAAGAAAAGCCCGATGTGATTCTTTTAGCAGGCGATGTGTACGACCGCTCCTATCCACCAGAGGAAGCGGTGGAACTATTCGATAAGATGACCGAAGAAATCGTAGGGAAAAGGCACATTCCTTTTATTGTCATCAGCGGCAACCATGACAGTGCAGAGCGATTGGCCGTAGCCAGTCGTCTCCTTCGGAATCAGGGACTGTATATTTTTGGCCCTTTGAATCGATTGAAGCCCGTGATTCTGGAAGATGCTTGGGGGCAAGTGGCCTTTTGCCCTTTGCCCTATGCAGAACCAGCTCGGGTGCGGGTTCTGATGAATCAGAAAGACTTGCCCGGCGTGGAGGATATTCATAGTTACGAATCAGCAGAGCAAAAATTATCTGACATGTTGTTAGAGGAAATAGAAGATAAAAATACCCGCAAAGTGGCGGTGGCCCATGCGTTTGCCGCAGGCGGACAGTCGTCTGAATCAGAACGTCCTTTGTCGATTGGTGGATACGACCAAATCAGTGATACCATTTTTGCTCCCTATTGCTATACCGCATTGGGCCATTTGCACCGCCCGCAGAAAACCAGAGCGTCTTCAGAAAAAATCCAGTACAGTGGTAGTCTCATGCGATACTCTTTTGATGAAGTGAAACAGAAGAAAGGGGTCATTGTGGGAGAAATCGATGGAGAAGGACAGGTGAAAACCACATTTCACGATTTAGTTCCTCGTTACCAAGTGCGGACACTAACGGGACAGTTTGCTGACCTCATGTCTGATGAAGCGGAAGATTCCGATGATTATCTGCAGATTATTCTGACCGATACGGAGCCGGTGTTGGATGCCATGCCGAAATTGCACCAGAAATATCCCCATGCCTTAGGGGTAGAGCAGGATATGGGATACAAAGAAGATAGTGGTGATAGAAATATTCAGCTGGAGCAAATGAGTGACCAGGATATTTTCAAAGAATTTGTTCATCATTTCCGCGATCGGGATTTGAATGACGAAGAAGAAGCGTTGTCCCTGTCTGCCTGGGAAGAAGTCTATCGGAAGGAGAATAGCAAATGAAACCATTGAAACTTGTCATGCGTGCCTTTGGTCCCTATGCAGGAGAAACCACCATTGACTTTGAAAAATTGGATGGTCGTCATTTATTTCTCATCTGCGGACCTACGGGGGCAGGGAAAACCACCATCTTGGATGCCATGTGCTATGTGCTGTACGGGAAAACCAGCGGTGATCGAAGCGGCGCTCGGATGCGCAGTGACTACGCTACCACGGCACAAAAAACAGAAGTCATTTTTGATTTCATGATTGGAGAGAAAACCTATCGGGCTTATCGCGCACCGGAACAACTGGTGGATAAAAAGAGAGGTACCGGGCAGACCATGACGGCTATGCAGTCGTCCCTATCTGAATTGGAAGATGGCAAAGAAGTGCGCACCATCCGCACCGGTGTAGAAGAAGCGGCAGGAAAATTGATTGGTCTCAATGCCAGCCAGTTTTGTCAGGTTATTTTACTGCCACAGGGGGATTTTCGGAAACTTTTGGTAGCCAAAGCGGAAGAACGAGAAGGGATTTTGAAGCAACTTTTCAAAACCCAGCGATTCTCTGATTTCCAGGATGAATTGAAACGTCGTGCCACCGATTTGTATAAAAACCGAAGCAAAGAAGAGGCCGAATTGGCTACGGTTTTCAAAATGGCCGCAGCCAATAGTGTGGAAGAAATCCAGCAGATGGAAACGAACATACAGAAACAGCTGGTGGTATTGAAACAGCAGCACCAGGATAAAGAAGAGGAAAATCGCACCTTCCGCGAAGAGTACCAGAAAGCGGCCCTTCTCTTTAACCATTTTGAAAATTTAGAAAAAACGCAGCAGCACTTGCAATTGTTGCAGAAAAAGAAAGGGACCATAGAACAGGCCGAAGAGGATCTGAAACGAATCCGCAGTGCCAAAGAACTGGCACCCTATTTCGAAAACTTGGATAAAATTACCCACGATGGCAAGCAAGTCCGGAAACAGATGGATGATGCAGGGGCTCGCGTTGCTTCTTATAAAGAAAAGAAGGCCCAGCTGGAACAGACGGAAACACAATTGGAAAGCCAGCGGGGCCAGATGAATACCTACCGGCAGCAAGTGGCGGAAATGACCCAGTGGATGCCCAAAGCCAAAGCCTATGGGGCTACCCAGCGAGAAGTGAAGCGGCTGACAGAAAAATTTAACGAAGCTAACGCCGAATGGAAACAGCTGCAGGCCCAGGCAGAAGAAGCAAAACAACATCGTGACACGGCACAACAAGAAGCCGAAGATATCCGCAAGCGATACATCTTTGGTCAGGCTGCCATTTTAGCTAGCCAGCTCAAAGAAGGGGAACCTTGCCCGGTGTGTGGTTCCATCCATCATCCCTATCCGGCGGTATCAGAAGAAAAACTTCCTACCGAAGCGGCGGTGAAACGAGCACAGAAAAAAGCAGAAGAAGCAGCCAAGGTGTATGATAATGCCAATGAGCTGGCCGGTTCCTATCAGGCAGGGGCCTATGTGAGTGCCATTTCTGAATTGGGAAATGCCCAGGCCAAAATGCGTACCTTGGAAGATGTGCCGGAAGCCTATCGAAGACCTGTATTTCTGAGAAATGAAATCAAACGACTGCATGACACATTCACTGCTTGGGATGAACAGATGAAGCATTTGTCTGTAGAAAGAGATCCAATCATCTCCGGATTGGCTGGGGCAGAAGCAGAATACCAGGCGGCAGCCAGAAGAAGAGATGAACTGTTGGAAGAGTATAAAGTGCAAGAAGCCTCTTTGTCGTCCAAAGCCAAAGACAATGGATTTGCCGATTTGAAAGAATGCAAAGCCTGGGTGAACCGGCGGAACGAAGAAGCAGGACTGGAAAAGGCCATCAATGATTACCAGGCAGACTGGAAAGGCAGTGAAAAACGGCTCTTAGAAGAACAGCTGGCTGTAGGCAATGAAGAAAAGCCAGATATGCGTTCTTTAAATGAAAAAGAAAAAACGTTGCAGCAAGACATCAAAGGACTGATTCAACATATTTCCAATGGCCAGAACCAACTGGAAAAGCTGAAAGCCATTGAAAAAGAAGCCCAAGAAATCAGTGATCGCCATGAAAAGACCATGGAATCTTCTCGATTGGTACAAGGATTGTATGACCTCACCCGTGGTGCTAAGACACGCATCACTTTGGAACGGTATGTCCTGGGGGCTCTCTTGGACGATGTGACCCAGGCGGCCAACTTGCGATTGCTGGATATGAGCCACCGACGGTATTCCCTCCATCGCATGAAAGAAACCGGTAGTGCCAACAAAGGTGGACTTTCGTTAGAAGTCTCCGATAGCTATACCGGCCGTTCCCGTCCGGCTAATACTCTGTCTGGTGGGGAAACTTTCCTGGCTTCCCTGTCACTGGCCTTAGGCTTGGCCGACGTGGTGCAGCAACGCCAAGGTGGCGTGCGGCTGGATACCATGTTCATCGATGAAGGTTTCGGCACCCTCGACCCAGAAGCCTTGAATAGTGCTATGAATACCTTGATTGACCTGCAAAATACAGGACGACTGGTAGGCATCATTTCCCACGTGCCAGAATTGGAAGAACGCATCGATGCAAGGCTCAAAGTCAGCCCGGCCGATAAAGGCAGCAAAGCGGAGTTTGAGATATTAGAGTGACGGGTGATTGGTAGCTAGGCCTTAGGGATTAGGAAAAAGTGAGGAGTTAGGAATGAGGAGTGAGGAGTGGCATTAGTCCCACAACGGGTTGTCGTACCGTTAGCGAAGTATACCGCTAGAGCTGCCCCCTCAGCCTTCGGCAGCTCCCCCGACAGAGGAGCCGAGACAGCGGCGTAAACTTACTTAGGGGCGCACAACTTAAGAAGCACCCCAATACCCTTTTTTATAAAAAAAGGGCTATAACCGTAAGCGTCATTTCGACCGATTCTATTTGTGCTTAACGACAAAAGTGTATTGCAATGAGATGTGCCCCTGAGTGGAGAAATCTCATCAGCACTAGCGGTAAGGGCTTAAAGAATCTAATCGTCAAGGCGTAAGCGGAAGCTCTCTTCCTTTGGAAGGGGGCAGGGCAATGTTGATAAGTTAAGGATTTGAGTAAGTAGGTATAATTTTGGTGGTGGTTATAAAGCCCTCAGGGGACAAAGGATTCTCACGTTCCTCGAATGAGCAAATAGACACTAGTGTTATCATCTCATTCGGTGCCCCTTAGAACCTTTAGTCCCCTTAGAACCTTCAGAACCTTTGTCGAAGAAGGAATTATTGCATATTTTGCCATAATGATGCTGAGAAAGGAGAAAATATGCCCAAATCAAGAAGTGAAATCTTACAAAAGGATGATCGGAAAATCGAGCGCATCCTGAGTTTATGGAACATCTTAAGCCATGGGCGGTCTGTGACACGCCGGCAAGTGGCGGAGATGTACCATGTAAATGAAAGGACCGTAAGTCGATATTTCCAGGACCTCAGGAAATATCTGGACCAACTGGAAGCAGTGGATGGGATTCCGAGAAAGCTCATTTATGATACTGCAGAAAAGAAATACCACATCCAGGAAATGGAGAATCGCTTTATTTCCAATGGCGAACTGTTTGGTATCTGCAAAATTCTTTTGGCCAGTCGGGCCTTTGGTAAAGAGGAAATGACATCGCTCATGGAACGGTTGCTCCAGACCGCTGTGCCGATGAAGGAAAAAGAAGTCATTACGGAATATGTAAAAAAAGAACTCTTTGATTACAAGGACCCGAAGCATAAAGCACCGGATATGGATATGTTTTGGAAAATCACCCAAGCGGTGGATCAGCATCATGTATTGAAATTCAATTACAAGAAAATGAATGCGTCCTACAGCACCATCCATCGAGTGCGCCCGCTGGGGGTATTCTTCTCCGAATACTACTTCTATATGGTTGGCTGGCCCTATAAAAGTGAAGCAGACGAATTTTCTACCAAATCCTATCGCTTGGACCGGATGACTGACGTAGAAGAAATGGCAACGATTTTCCAGATCCCCTATGTAGACCGGTTCAAAGAAGGAGAATATAAAAATCGGATCCAGTACATGTTTGGCGGGAAAGACGAATATATCAAATTCACCTATACAGGAAATTCTATTGAGGCCGTATTGGACCGGCTGCCAACGGCAAAAGCCAAAAAGCAGGGAGACCATACCTGGATGGTGGAAGCAGAAATCCAGGGAAATGGAATTCTCATGTGGCTACTAAGCCAGGGGAGTCAAATCAACGTGCTCTATCCAGCTTCCCTTAGAGAACGCTGGCTAAACGAAGCTAAGAAAATCTGCGACATGGCAGAAAACGATAAGTAACATAGAGAAATAATAAAAGAGTCTGTCCGGCGGGATGGGCTCTTTTGCTATTTGGTGACTGGTAGACTAGTGACTGGTGACTCGTAAAGCGGGGGGAGTAGCTATAGCTAAAGATTAAGGTACAGATGTCTGCTTCTATATATATAAGCTAGCGTTCTTTTATTATCTCTTGCGTTAAGTAGCACTATGGTCATTTCGACCGAATTGGAGAAATCTTTGTGTTATTCTTTATGGAACAATGTGAAAGCGCAGGATTGAAATGAGACTTCTCGTTGAGCATTATCGCTAATGACTTTATTTACTACAAAGATTAGCAGACGTATTTTAGCCGTAAATATATTCATAAGAATACACAAGAATGATAAATTTAAAATAATGTAAATACTTAAAAAGAAACAAGACTGTCTTGTCAAAAATAGGTAAAATTCGTTTGACAGACATAGGTCGGATTGCTATAATAAACTACGCTTGAACGGAGAGGGCGAACTTCTAAGTTCTGAAAACAGAATAAAAAAGT
>SAMEA104315429__coassemble_477_pt1 | contig 31904 bp, 22 predicted proteins | sample SAMEA104315429__metabat2_low_PE_029 | metagenome-assembled genome bin SAMEA104315429 (sample SAMEA104315429) | gut metagenome | biome: Monkey gut; feature: monkey-associated habitat; material: faeces | place: China | collected 2013 | reverse complement strand
TAACGTAGGCCACCGCATGGGCTCTTGGGAAGAGGTATCCAATTTTCAAGCAGGATTCAATGAACCACGAAGGAATGTGAGCCGCTTCCAATTCTGCCCGGTTATTGGAGCCACCTTTTTCGAGGCCCTTCCCTTTACGGACATTTTCCATAACTTTGAAGGACGTTAGCGGTTTGACACCGTGCTGGATGAGGAAGTTCATCACGTCGTCTCGGGTTGAAATAGCCTCTTCCAGTTTGACGGTGCCATTTTTAATGAGGTCCTGGGCATTGTTCAGCCACACATCGGTACCATGAGAGAATCCGGAAATGCGGACCAGTTCGGAGAAGTTCTTCGGCCGGGTATCTTCCAGCATGCCGCGAACGAAAGGTGTCCCGTATTCTGGAAGCCCCAAAGCGCCAACAGTGACTCCTTTATTTCCTATAGCACTGGCCAGCTGCTCCGGTGTGAGCCCCAAAGCTTCTGGAGAGCTAAAGAGGGACAACGTCTTCTGGTCATCGAAAGGAATTTTCAACGGGTCGATGCCGGTGATATCCTGGAGCATACGAATGACTTTCGGATCGTCGTGGCCCAGAATATCCAATTTCAACATACGACCAGAAATGGAATGGTAATCGAAATGGGTGGTGATGGTACCGGGAATCTGTTTCCCGTTTTCATCTTTCAGATATTTCTTGTTGGCCGCATACTGGAGAGGCGTAAAGTTGTGAATATCCATATCACGTGGACATACCATGATACCCGCCGGATGCTGACCGGTGGTACGCTTTACCCCTGCCACGCCGGCGGAAAGCTTTTCGATAAAAATATCATTGAAGGTCAGTCCCCTATTTTCGGCATATCGTTTCACGAAACCATAGGCCGTTTTATCCTGAATACCGGCAATGGTTCCAGCCCGGAATACGTTGTCTCGACCAAAAAGTTCTTCCGTGTACTTATGGGCCACCCCCTGGTCATCACCAGAGGAGAAGTTCAGGTCGATATCTGGGACTTTATCTCCATCGAATCCAAGGAAGACCGCAAACGGAATATTGTGTCCATTTTTATTCAAATCATGGCCACATTTTGGACATTTCTTATCTGGCAAGTCGAAACCACCGCCTACGGAACCATCTTCAAAGAACTGGGTCCAATGGCAATTGGGGCACACGTAATGCGGCGGCAGTGGATTGACTTCCGTAATGCCAGACATGGTCGCAACAAAGGAAGAACCTACGGAACCTCGGGAACCTACCAGGTACCCTCTGTCGTTGGAGTGCTTTACCAGCTTATGGGCGATGTAGTACAGAACCCCATAACCATGGTTGATGATTGGCGTCAATTCTAAAGTCAGGCGGTCCTGCACCACTTTTGGAAGCGGATCACCATAAATGGCTTTCGCATTGTCATAACACATGGCAACCAATTTCTCATCGGCGCCGGCAATTTTCGGGTTGTAAGATTTCCATTCTTCCGCCAACGGTTTCAGCACTTCGCACTGCTCCGCAATCTTTCTCGTATTGGTCACAACGATTTCGATGGCTTTTTCTTTTGGCAAATAATCAAATTCATCCAGCATTTCCTGGGTGGTACGAATGTATACTGGCGGATGAGATTCAATTTTCCCTGGTTTCTCCCAGTTGGACAGAAGAATATCTCGATTTCTCTGGTTCTCTGCAAACATATAGTGCGCATCAGAAGTAGCGCAGCATGGCATCCCTGCCTTATCGGCGATTTCAATGACCTTGCGGTTCAAATCCTGCAAATCTTTCTTGGTATTGATCTTGGGATATTTGTCTTCATTGACAAGGAATTCATTGTTCCCCAAAGGCTGTACTTCCAAGTAATCGTAGAACTTCGCCTTTTTGATCAGCTCTTCATCACTTTCTCCTGCCAGGACAGCCCGGAAGAATTCGCCCATCACGCAGGCAGAACCATAAATAAGGCCATCATGAAATTCTTCCAAAATCGGCTTTGGAATCAGCGGCCGCTTGCGATAGTATTTCAAATGGGACAGAGTCACCATGCGATACAGGTTGCGAAGGCCGGTGATATTTTTCGCCAAGATGATGATATGTCCATACTGCTGCCGGTCAGCATCAGGATCTGCTGGAATTTCATCAATCATATACCCTTCCATGCCATAAATGACTTTCTGGTGGTACTTTTCTGCCAGGTCCTGAATTTTCGGGAACGCCTGGATAACCCCATGGTCTGTGATAGCCACAGCAGGGTGTTTCCATTTTGCTGCCGTCTTGATGATTTCTTCGTTATCAATGAGCCCATCAAGACTCATTTTTGTATGTAAATGGAGTTCCACACGGGGCGTAGGATAATTGTCCTCATGGTCAATGGTAACCGCTTCCCCTTTTTCCACTTGCTGCAATTCCAACACGAGACCGCCGGAGTATTTATCAAGCCGAATATTGCCCCGAACCTTGACAGTAGTTCCCGGTTTGAGTCCTTCCATCCCTGCCGCATCTTCTGGTTTATCGAAGAATTTTTTACAAGAAATACCATTGGTTTCATCCGCCAGGTTCATGATGCACAATTTTTTCTTGCTACGAAGTTCCCGCACTTCACAACTGATGACAGTGCCCACAAAAACCACGCCATCCTGCTCTTCATGGATGGTCCGAATTTCAATGGGATCCCCTACGATATGCTTCTTGCCTAGGTACATACCATTGGAATCGGCGCCCTGCTTTCCTTCTTTCGGCGTAGGTGCAATGAAAGCACTCTTAGGGAGAACGCTAGTCAGGCTTGGCAAACTATCTGGCATGGCGAGGCCTGGCATACTTTCTGCCTCCGGTACAGGTGCAGACAATTCAGCAGCTGCAGCTGCTACGATATCTTCAGCCGTAGGAAATACAGGAATGCCTGGCATAGAAGAAATACATTCATCTCCCGGACCTTCATCCATAGGTTCATCCGGCAAAGGCGGCATATCAGAAGGAAAATCCGCTTGAGACATCGTATTTGTTTTCTCCACATCCGATTGTACCCTCATCTCCTCTGCTACCGTTTCCGTCATATAACTCGGTAATTTAGATAACGAAGAAAAGATCTCCTCTGATACATCCTCCCCATTAATATAAATGGATTCCACGCAAAGAATCGCCTGTCCCAGATCTTTCAACGCTTGTAGAGCCGCACCTTTATGTTCCGCTTTGATGTACCATGCCCTAGATTCTGTATCGATTTCCATTAAAGTAATCGCCGAACCCTCTTTTTTGGATTGTAGACGATATTTTCCCATATATATTACTCCTTGCTATTTTTATATGCTCCAATAGCTTATCACATCCATGCATAGTATGGAAAGAGATATCCCTAGTAAGAAGTCATCTCCCCTTGCTATGAAAATGTATCTGGTAACTAGGGAAATACTGATTTAATCATAGTTTGATTAAATCAGTATTTCCCTAACTATTTCCATATATAGTAATGACGTTTATTGTGGCCAATCTTCTTCCATATAGTAGATTGCATCTTCTACAGATAAAGGGGCCCCTCGTTCCGCCAGATGCAAACAGTTCAACTTCCGTTCGGCCTCTCCCATATCGATATCCATCATAGCCAATTCGTAAGCCTCTTTACTTTTAGCATGATCCGTCCAACTATACAAATCTCCTAGCAGTTCATAGCATCGACCGGATTCCATCCATTCACTTTCTATATCTTCCAATTTTTGAAACAGTTCTCTGGCTCTATTATAATCCGGCTTCGTGCCGATACCATATCTATAGCAAAAGCCTAGCAGAAATAAGCCTTTCTCATTGTGCCTTTGCGCCGCTTTTTCCGCCCAGGAGAATGCTTGCTTTCCATCCTTGCCTAAATAATTAAAAGCAATGCGCCAAGCTGCCGAACCGGCCAGAGATTTATTTTCCCCATATCGAGATTGAGATTCATACAACTTGGTATATACTGATAGAGCATTTTCATACGATGTGGTTGATGTTAGTGTATCACGAATCACACCTTGAGACAAAAACAATTGATTTTTCTCCCCATCGACATGACATTCCAACATTTTGGCTAGAACCCATAATCCAATGGGATCCCGGCACATCACTCCTTGAAAGTGTACCCACGAATAGACCTCAGACACCCGGCCTTTCCGCAATTGATGATGAATCACCTGTCGCATGATATCCCACTTTTGCTGTCCATCTGCATGGTCATAGAGATCTTTTCCTATTGCTACATAGGAATCACTTACCCGCTCCTTGAGTTCTTCATTCTCTAAATCATTATATATGTCTCCTAATATTTTCCATGCCGGATACTCCCAACACTCTGATAATTTCATCTCCCAGAACCAGCCCGCTTTAAAATCTCCCAATCGATCAAAACATTCCACCAAATTTCTACACAGGGAATGACATTTCCTTTTTACCGCTGCATATCCGTTTGATTGCTCTTTTTCAGAAAATTCAGACTTATGGAAATAAAAGTGAAGTTCTTCATAGGCTTTTTTATAATATTGTGCTGCCTTCTCGTAATTAGGATGGATTCCAGCACTTTCTGCCCCAGAGAAATACATATTTCCCATCCATTCAGAGGCTCCCCAAAAGCCTGCCTCTGCGGCCTGCTTCATCCAACGAGTGTCCTCCACAGGATCCATTTGAGCTGCCCCCAGTGCCCACATAGCTATGACATCACCATTTCGGGCCAATTGTATGGCTGCTTCGTGGACCTGTTTTCGTTCTTCTGCCTTGACATCCAATACATTCATCTGGTTCCATATCCCTTGTAAAGATAGCACATTGTCATCGAACATGTCAAAATTGGACAGTTTGGACAATATTTCGCCAGCATCTATGCCCTTTTTCCTCAAAGACGCCTTCGCTTTCAGCAATTCGTCTAGCCAATGGAATTTTCCATCGTCCAAATAACCAAAATCCTGGTAAAGACCATATAAGTAAATCGCACGACCTACCCCTTGATTGGCAAGTTGCTGTAAAAGTGGTATAGCTTCACAAATATTTCCTTCGATAAATAAATTTTCTGCATTTCTCAGTTCTTCATCTGTACTCATTTGACATACTCCGCATTCATCTTCGTCATACTACTAATGGGGCGTTGTTCTAATTGTAACAACGCCCCATTAGGGGATAAGAAATTTATAAAACAATGACCGTAATCGTTTTACTATTCTCTTTGTGCCCAATGAGAGAGTTCATGTAAAGGATCCGACGGATTCGACTTCCAGTCCCCATCTCTAGCCTCGTCAGATTCCCGAAGCCGTTTCAATGCTATATCCCACCAATGAGATGCCTCTCCTTTTTCGCCCAATTTACTATAGCAATAAGCAATTTCATCAGCGATTCGTGCCACTTCATTCAAATCCAGAGACTTGGAGAGTTTTGATGTAGACCGTTCCGCTAATTGATTCCCCACTTGATAGGCTTTGACAAACAATACAATCGCCTGATGCAAATCTTTCTGTACGCCATGACCTGCCTCGTGGCACCCAGCCAGGAATGTCATACTATCTACGCTTGATAACTCGCTACCCCGTTTGGCCCATTCGATGGCTTCATCCAATCTATCTTGACAATTACATAACTCCACCAAAGCCGCTGCTGCCGTACTATCAAAGCCATCATGGAGCTCATACAATTTTTTCCACAATTTTTCTATTTTATCTGCATCTGAATTTCCAGAAAAAAATAATCCTTCAGCAAACATATCATAACTAGAAAAAGGTTTGTCTTTAATTTTAGGATTTTCCAAGCAAAGTAATCTCTTAGGTGTAGTCAAATACTGCGCCAAAAGACACATCCCCATTTGACTTCCTAAAGCCACTGCTTTCCCGTACCAAATCTCTGCGTCTTCAGCTCGTTTCTCTAACTGCTTCTGTAATTCCTCTAGCTGCTTTTGTAATTTCTGATATACTTCTTTCCTTTGTTCTCGTACCCGTGGCAAATTACACTTGTCCCTCGGACTCTCCAAACCATCCTTTAGTTTAATTATCTGATTCTGCAGCCCCATTGCCATCCGTTGATAGGTTAACCCCACTTCTGCTGCTGCGTCTCCCGCCCATTTTCCCTGTTTCTCATAGACAGGCAAAAGGTTTTTGATGATCATTTCTTTATGCTCTATAGGAGAATAAATCCCAGCATGGCTGCAACGCGCCCAATAAATCGTAGCTTCCTCATTTCCCTGGTCTTTCAAAGTCTTAAAAAGGGGCAAAGCACCTTCCCGATCGCCTACCTTATATAACTTCTTTGCTTCTTCCATCATGTTCTTTTCCATTGTAAGCATCTCCTATTCTGGAATACATAAAATAAACTTCTTACGTACACAGTATATCATTTACCATGGACATATCTTGTCCTTGTGAAAAAATTCAAGTTTTTTGGCTTTTCCTTTTTATTTCTTCCCATTATAATGAAACTAAAGCATATAAATAACCATTCTATTACACAGAAAGGAACTTTTATTATGACGAGAGCAATTTCTACAGAAATGTTCAAGGCCTTACAAAGTGGCGTACTCCATCCTCTACTAGAACTGGTACACCACGACCAAACACTGGATATGGAACTTCGTGGAAACTCTATCAACATTTACTATCGTGGTGGCAGCCTTTTTACCCTAAAAGAAGATCCGTCCAATTCATTTTCCATTTTCTTCAATTCCAAGTATTGCAACACCATATTGGCTAAACTTTACCCAAAACTCTCTAGCACACCTTCTGTAGATGAAGCTATACAAAATTTACCTTTCTATAAGCAAGCCATGGATTTCTGGTTCTCTAATCATCCCAAACTAGAAAGAGAAATTCAGCAAGAAATCGTCACAGAAAATAACAATCATCGTGATATTTCCTATGGAACTGACTACTATATCATAGATATAGAATATGCAGACACAGAAAATAACTCTCGTTTCGATATGGTCGCTATTAAATGGCCTTCCACCAGTAACGGTAGACAAAACGGAAAAGAAGCCACTTTAGCTCTCATTGAGCTTAAATATGGAGATGGTGCTATCGGTGGAGCGTCTGGTGTGGAAAAGCATCTTCAAGATTCAGAGGCATTTCTAAGTGCTATCGAGAACTTATCCGATTTTTGTGAAGATATGACTCAGGTATTTGAACAAAAATGCGAGCTGGAGTTAATCAATGGAATAAAGGGCAATCATCCCAACATCAAAGCTAACAATCCCGAAATCATTTTCATTTTCGCTAACCATAAGCCAGCTAAACAGCAACTAAAAGAAGAAGTGAAAAAGCTCAATAGTAACTGGACCGTTCGCATCGCCAATGCATCTGCTATGGGCTATGGACTATATGATAAAAAAATGAAAACCATTGATGAATTTTTGAAGGACCTATGATGAAACTTTGCATCCATCGCGGCACACACCAAATCGGTGGCATGGCAACTGAAATTGCCACCGACCAAGCCAGGATTCTCATTGATATGGGAAGTGAACTTTCTTTGGATTCCCATTTCAAAGAACATCCTCTTTCTATCCCAGGCATCACAGACGACAAGGAGCATTGGGACGCAGCCCTATTGACTCACTACCATGGAGACCATATGGGACAAATCCTTCGCATTCGTTCAGAAATACCGCTGTATGCTGGTGCCCTAGCCCAAGACATTATGAAACTCTCTGCCCAGCACCATCATCAGGATACTCTCCGTGAACGAATCACTACCATGCGAACCTTTACCCCAGGGAAAACGCTTTCCATCGGTGATATGAAAATCATACCCTTTTCTATTGATCACTCCGCTGTAGACAGTTACTTTTTCCTTATCTCTGCCGAAGGCAAGCGGCTTTTGTATACTGGTGACTTTCGTCTCCACGGCATTCGTCATAACGCTATTGAAAAATTGCTCAAACATATCGGTCATGTAGACATTTTAGTTACCGAAGGAACCACTCTTTCTCGTTCATCTAGTTCTACACTGACCGAATGGGATTTGCAAAAGCAACTCAAAAACTATCTAGTCCAGTATAAATATGTATTTGTCCTATGCTCTACCACCAACTTAGACCGCATTTTCGCCTTTGCTAAAGCAGTCCCTCGCGGAAAGTACTGCCTTTGTGATACCTATCAAAAAGAGCTCATGCAAACTGTATCAAATCACTGGGCTCGCAAAACATCTGATTTCTACTGTATGCCAAAGATACTCCCCTATGGAGTCAATATACTTCCCAAATTCCAAGAACGGGGCGGCCTTTTCTTTGTCCGTGGGACGGATCGTTTCAAAAACATCATCCACCAGGTTGAGAAAAGCCAAAGTCTCATGATTTATTCCATGTGGGATGGGTATCGGACAAAATCAGACAGCCCTATTCCTGCTTTTCTTTCTCTAACTGGTCATTGGGAAAGATTGCACACCAGCGGCCACGCCACGCCAGAAGAAATTCAATTCCTAATTGATACAGTAACTCCGGATGTTGTCATCCCAATGCACACCGATGCTCCAGAGCGGATTCAACCTTTCTGCCGCAAGGCTAAAGTTCTTTTTCCGGTAGACAATGAAATACTTTCATTGTAATGGTACAAATTGTAGTAAAGGAAATACCGATTGATTCAATCAGTATTTCCTTATTTTTTTGCAAAAATAATATAACCACCCATAAGTTTATTACTATCACTGTAAACTTATGGGTGGTTATAGTTTGTAAAGCATCGTCCCCATCAGGCAATGTCATTAAGTTAAAAGAATGGCACAAAAGGTTAGCGTCATGGGCCGACAGCATTTGTGTGAAATGCTACAGTAGGATATGGTATTTGTTGGACAAAAATGGAGAAATCTCAAAGCAGTAGCGAAAAGTTGCCAGCTGAGATATCCCATTACGTCTCAGCTCAGCTGGATAGAATTCCGCTAGGAAAACGCTGATTTAATCATGGTTTGAAATTATTCTTGGATTTTTATTCAAAGCGAGGAAAGAAAATCCGCAAATAGCGAGCTATTTAAGGATTTCCGTTGGTAGGTATGATTCTGCTAGGGAGCATAAGGTTCTGAAAGTTCTAAGGATACAAAGGGTTCTCAAGTTCCTCGAATGAGCCGATAATCGCTAGCAGTATCATCTCATTCGGGCCACTTAGAACCTTTAGAATCCTTAGAACCTGTTTCCGGAAAGAAATCACCGCATATCTCGCTTAACTTAACAGCATTGATGTCATAAGGGGTATTGGGACGCTTCTAAATTTTGTGCGCCCCTTCCTTCACTCCTAACTCCTCACTCCTAACTCTTCTCTTTTGTTTGTCCACCACTTGGCACTTTGTTATACGTGATAACAGTATCTACCGGTTCATAATCCGAGAAGAACGTATCATGATACACTCTTCCATCGGCCCATTTCACGTCCTGGGCGATGGTGACGTTGTGACCTTCGTGGCCCGATTCTTCTTTGCAATCTTCTTTTTGCGACGGATCGACACGGGTGATGGTTTTGAACGGCAGTGTATCATCCTGGGTTTGGGTAATATTCACAGACGATGGTTTGTCTTCCTTATTTCCCAAAATCCAAATGGTCACTTGCCCCGGCGCATATTCGGTGTAAATGTAGACACCGTGTTTCAAATGGTTTTGGAAGCAGAAATCCAGAGAACCTTCTGCCACGGTAGCGTCCCGTCCGATAGGCGCATAGGAGACTGGCGAGAAGTGACAGGTTCGTTCTGTCACGCAAAGGCCAGATAACAATACTGCATTAAAGAGTGTGGTACTTACCTGGCAAACCCCACCGCCGGAGCCGGGTTCCAATTTGCCATTGATAATGACTGGTGCTTCCAGGTAGCCGTTAGCAGCAGAGCGAGAGCCGGTGGTCTGATTATAGGAGAAATGATTCCCCGGTTTCACATAAGCGCCATCGATACTTTTGGCCGCCAGTTCGATATTTTTACTCCGATTCTTTTCAGGATAGAAATAGGTGGTATAGCGGCCCAGGACTTGGTTGATGTCTTTGGCTTCTGCGGCGGTCATATTGGGGTCCTTTTCTTCTGTCACAGGAATGTCCAAGGTTCCTGTTTCGCCTGATTTCAAAAGTCCATCCAAAGAGGATTTCAATGCTTCTTCATTGATTTTCAGGTACGGACGTCCTTTGGAAAAGGAAATAGAGCCATCTTTCTGAAATACGGGGTACGCATTCTGCGGCGGCTGGCTATAGTGTTTCTCCATGGCAGCGATTTTCTCATCCAGTACCGCTGTGTTATACACTGCTTCCACTTTTGATACTTCGCCGCTGAAGAGCAAGTGCCACCGATCGACCCACTGGGTGAAAATATTGCCTGTCCGGCCCAAAGCCATGGCTTCATCCAAAGAGGATTCATCATAGTGGACGTTCAGTTCTTTGTAGGATAGGGTCTGCTCAGCATCTCCTCGCTGGAGTACCACCTTTCCCTGGGCAAGTTCCTGGTTTCGCTCCGACAACCGGTCCATCAACTGGCCTTTTGTCATGCCGCCCACTTTTTCTCCATAAATGGTTACTCCTGGAGCCAAAGCATCACTCCGCACCCATACAAACGGAGCCACTACAACGCCCAAAAGTCCCACTGTCATAAGGAGAGCGGCCCACCGTTTCCCCCTATTTCTTCTTCGTCTTGCCAAGAATCGTCCCTTCATTTCATACAATATTTGAGAAGCAAATCCTTCAAATCCAATTCCGATGCCCCTTGCCGGCTTGTCAGCTGGTAGTTAAAGATTTCCAAAAGGAACCATTCTGCTTCCTTTTCTGTCACTTTTCTGGCATCGTTCACTAAGTATTTCCACGCCCAGGAAGAACGAATTCCCAGTGTTTCCTGCATTCTTGTCACTGGCACGCGGTTTCGTTCCATTTCCTTCAGCATTTTAATTTTTCTGAATTTAGAAGACAAAGCCCCTAAGTTCTTGATGATGGTTCCTGTGTCGGTAAATACCCGGTCCGCGCTTTCCAGTACCACCTGGGCATTTTTATCTAACAGCGCATCGGTGAATTTGAAAATTCCCTGATTCATGTAGTCTGGCAATGCCAATTCCAGGATTCTCTGGGTCACCACGGACTGGTTGCCGCACATCAATACAATCTTATCACATTCTGTCTGCAATAGGGGAAGGGAAATTTCATTCCACGAAGAAAGTACCGCTTCCAGATAGGACCGTGCCGAAAAATCCACTCTCTTGCCTGCATTTTGCAACAGCCGAATCATGGTTCCTGCCCCGTCCTGAGGTTTCATCAGATTCAATTCTTCGCTGTAGCAAATGGCAAGTAAATTTTTCACCAGCTTCGTGCGCTTATCCACTTTCCCATCTTGCAAAATAACGCAGAAAATATCCGGTGGCAATTGGGAGAGCAGATTCAGGAAAGCCGTCTGCTGCTTGTCTTCCTTTTCGGATTTCGACACCCGCTTCAAGAAAAACGGATTGTGGATCACCACCGCTGTATCGGCCGAAAAGAGCGACTGCCCTTCTAAGGCATTCTGGTACTCTTCATAACTGCCGCCCCCATCAAACACCATCGGGTCCGGCGGATTCCCTTGGAAATAGGCCTTCAAAAGCCCCTCCCGCCGGAGACTGACCGATACCAAGTCATCTCCATATAATAAACAGCAATTCTTTTTGTTCAGTTTCTTTATTGCCATAGTTTCCTCGTACATTTTATAAATAGTAGCTAGGGACTCGTGACTGGTAGCTAGGGATTAGGAAATACAAGGTTCTCAAGGTTCTCGAAGCCAGAACCTTTTTGATATCCCATGCATTAGTATGTTTCTCCAGCCAATTCATCGCTACAGAACCCTTGCATATGCATTTCATCTCCATGTTTCTCTAACCTCGCCATCACTATAGAACCCCTAAGAGCCCCTTCCTCAGGAAGGGGCAGGCTCGCTTGCGAGCCGGGGATAGGACGTTGAAGAAGAATTGTTCGACTAGCCGCCTTCGCAGAACGCCAAAACGCTATATGTCTCATCTCATTGTAACCGCCAGTGCGAGCTATCCCCCCCTGCCCCCCTTCCAAAGGAAGAGGGTAGCCGCTAGTGCAAATACCGCTACAGAACCTAATCACCAGTCACCAATTCCCACCTATACCTAAACACCACTTCCTGCATTCCATCGGTATAGGTATTTTTCACCGGAATATCCAGTACCTCAAAAAGTTCACGATTTTCCCAACTTTGCTGCAGTCGATTGCCTGTATAAATCACTGCTTCTGGAGCAATGCGTTGGATTTCTTTTTCTGTCAATTCCCGAAATCCTTCATGACCAGCAAGCCACAGGGTATGATCCATAGGTCCTACATCACCCAGTGGTTTTTGTCCTCCCAGGTAGATTTGACCTTCTCCCAAAGATAACAAAGAGCTGCTTCCATTGGTGACAAATTGCATATCGCCCCAAGCCAGTTTCGCCTGCTTCAGTTGTCGCACGTTGGACGTCTCCACATCCAGCTGGGGCACTTTTCTTTCTAAGGTCCCACCCAGTACCCATATTTCTTTCACAGGAATGGTCATGGAAAGCGGCAAAGGGTCTTTCACTTCTTCTAAGTTCAATACCAATACATCGGCGTCAAAAATACCTTCATAGCCCAGGATGGAATTCCACTCCCAGGAGGAGCGATGAGACGCCACTTGACCGCCCTTATAGTATAAGATGTTTCTATCCCCATTGACAAGCATCATTCCCTGATCAGGTCCCAAATCGGGCACATAAACCCGCAGCGATGGCGTTTGCCAGTACAGATACAAAGTGGTTGCCATGACGACTGACCATAAGGCAAGTGCCGTAAGAATTTTTTCTTTCGATGCACGGATTTCTTTTTGGAAATATAGGAGTCCCACGGTCAGATAATATCCCACCATGGACGCCCCGCTCATACCTCCTAGAGGAAGGGCTGCTTTTGGAAGAGAAGAGAGAAAGAAATTCAGTCGAAGACCAAGCCAAAGGAAATAGTCCGCACTTTGCAATACCCCACCGGCCAAGGGAAGAAAAATCAGAGAGGCTATGGCAGCCAAAAGGCCCGCAATGATGCACCAATCCAGAAAGGGCGCTACAAATAAATTAGCGGGAATGAAAAATAGTGGAAAGTTATGGAAATCATAGAGCACAATTGGCACGGTCAGGACTTGAGCAGCCAATGCCAATGACGTGCCTTCTCGAATCCATGTTGGCAAAAAAGAAAGTCCTTTCATGCAGCGAAGGAGCGGTCCGTAAAAAATCAGAAGTCCCGCCGAGGCACCCACAGAAAGTTGGAAACTCACATCATATAAATAAAAGGGATCCCACAAAAGCATGCCCGTCACGGCGGCGCCCAAAAGATTCAAGGTGGCCTTTTCTCTTTCCAGGAAAATCCCACCTACAGAAAGAATCCCCATCACAGCGGCACGCACCACCGGTGGTACCAATCCAGCCAATAGTCCGTAACCAATCACCAAGGAAATGGAGCCTATCAAAATGACTTTTTGCGGCAAAGAGAACCATTTCCCCATCAAGTACAGAAAGCCAAATAGCAACGCGATATGAGACCCGGACACCGATAAAATATGTACAATCCCAGTGGTAGAAAAAGAAGTCATCACGGCTTCTGGAATTTCATTGTAATTGCCACCGAAAAGCAAGGTCATCAAAATGGAGAGCCGCTGCCGATCCATGTAGGGCGCAAATCGCATTTCCAAATCATTTTTGATATTTTCTGCCCAACGTTCCAAGCGATAGTGCCCACTGTCACCTAAAGAGTGTACCTTTTCCCCTTCCGCCAAATAGATGCGTCCCAAAAGGCGGCGACTGCGATAGCGTCCTTCCAGGTCAATCTTTCCCGGATTTTGGTACAGCCGAAGAGGCGACAGCTTCCCGTGCACAGAAATGCGTTCCCCAATGACGGGAATCTTATTGATATCGTCATCATAGACATAAGCACTGCCGTTGAGAGTCATTTCTTCCCCATCGCTATAACGAATCTTCTCCAGCTGCACCAAGTAACGCACATAGTGGTCCTCTTGTTGCACCAGCGGCGGCTCCATGAGGACCGCTTCATACTGCCCTTCGCTTTGTATCGCCCAGGAGGAAGCGGTCCGCCACGTTTCTTCTGCCAAGTACATCCGCCCCATGCCCATGAGACATAGAAAAAGAACACTCCCCCACAGGACAGTGTTTTTTCCTTTTCCATATACTATGCAGCCTAAGAGACAAAAAACAGCAACCAAAAGTCCCCCTGTCACATAGGGGTGACTCCAGGTTGGCATTCCATCATACAGGGCCATGCCTACCGACAGCGATACTGCACTCCACAGCAATACAAAGCGGCTTTTCATAGGGTGATCTTATCTTCCAATTTCTTAAACTTTCCATCCCCGATAGAAGGCACCTTCTTCAAGTCCTCCCGGGTTTGGAATAGCCCCTGTTCCTCTCGATATTGCACAATCTTCTCAGCCGTGGCGGCTCCGATACCGGGGAGTGCTTCCAGCTCTTTGGCCGACGCTTGATTGATATTGATGAGGCCCTGTCCCTTCTGATCCGCTTGCTCGGGGTCCAGGGAAATATAAATTTTCATCCCGTCAGTGACAGGTTCTGCCATATTGATGGAATCCATGTCCGCATAGGGCAGCACATCGCCAGCAGCTTTCACCGCATCAGAAAAACGACTCCCTTGCGGTAATTCATAGACTCCTGGTGCTTTCACGGCGCCCACCACGTACACCAGCAGGGTCCCACTTTCTGCTTCCACCGAACGAGATATGTCGGTCACCACAGGCTTCGGTTCCTCTTTCTTAGACGGACCGAAGGCAACATAAAAAGCCATCCCCACAAGGACAACACACACAGCCAAACAAAGCCATAGGCTTCGCCGGCTCCCGTTGTCCTGTCCCATAGGAATGACCTCCCACTTTAAATGAGGAATGAGAAATTAGGAATGAGGAATTGTGGAAGGGCGCACAAAATGAAAAGCGCCCCTATTTTTATTTTGCAGCACTTTATGAATTGTGTGCTGCCACCTACATTACTCATTACTAATTACTCATTTCTAATTGCATTACTGTTTATCCTGATTCTGCTGTTCCTGCTGTCTGGCAGCGGCGGAGTTGGAATCGATCAAACTCTGACGGTTCTTTTTCAGGCTATCCAAGACATTTTCCATATTGGTTTCTACATATTTCAAAACGTCGGTAGCATAGGTCACAGAGCTGGTGCGAAGTTCATCAGCAGATTTGTTGGCTGCAGTAATTACTTCATTGGCTCTTTCCTGGGCCTGTTTTACCAGTTCACTTTCTTCGGTAATACGAGCGATGTAGTCTTTGGCCTGTGCTACGGTGTCTTCTGCTTTCTTTTCTGCATCGAGCATGATTCTTTCTTTATCAGCTACGATACGACGAGCACTTTCCAATTCATTCGGCAAAGACTGATTGATGGCATCAATGAGACGAGCGATTTCATCTTTGTCTACCATTTTTTTGTTGGTAAACGGCACTTCGCTGGCATTGTTAATGACATTTTCAAGTTCTTCCAGAAGCTTTCTTGTATCCATAATAGATAACCTCATTTCTTAGTCAATTGAAAATAGGTAGAATAACGCTTGGCATACTTCGATAAGAGACAACTATCCTGACCCCGTTAGAGTGGACAGGTTGCTCAAGTTGCTCAAGGTTCTCAGGTTTTTCCGACCGAGAACCATAACGCAAGCGTCTCTCGGCACATTCGAAGAACCTTAGCCTCCTGAGAAACTTGAGCAACCTGAGAAACCTATTTCTCTATAGAGAGCATATCATCTGTCGCCACAGTATACCGCTAGAGTCTCCTATTTCCCTAATTTCTTTTTGATCATTTCCTGTACATAGGGCGGAACCATTTGGGTTACATCCCCATTGAAATGAGCCAATTCGCGAACGCCTGTAGAAGACAGGTAGGAGTACTGGCTGTCAGTCATGAAAAAAGCGGTTTCCAACGTAGGATCGATTTTCTTAATCATGAGCGCACGCTGGAATTCGTATTCGAAATCACTGAATGCACGAAGTCCACGAATCAACAAATGACAATCTTTTTTTGCTGCATATTCATTCAAAAGCCCGTCGAAAGCATCCACTTCTACATTAGGAATATCCTTGGTGGTCTCCCGCAGCATCTGCAGTCTTTCTTCCGTGGAAAACATATAATGCTTGGTGGGATTCAAAAAAGCTGCCACAATCAGTTTGTCCACCAGACCGGCACTTCTTCTGATAATATCCAGATGACCATAGGTGACTGGGTCAAAACTTCCAGGGCAAATCGCTATTTTCATTAAACTTCTCCCTCTGTTCTTCTGCAAAGCAGATAGGTAACTACAATAGCCCCCACTTTTTTCTCTTTCCAAATTTCACATTTTCCTTCCAAAAGAGACAAATCTGGAGGTTCAGAAATAGAATGTTCTGCCACGATGATGGCATTGTCTGCGGGAAGTCCGCAATCAAATACCATAGACAGAATCTCATTGATATAACCCTTTCGATAGGGCGGATCCATAAATATATAGTCAAACTGCTTTCCCTGAAGAGACTTCAAAGAAAGGTTTACGTCTCGAGATAAAATGGATACTTTGTCTTCCACATGGCACTTTTTGGCATTTTCTCGAATGATACGTCCTGTGGTTTTATCAATAAAAACCGCCGACGCTGCCCCACGAGACAAAGCCTCAAGCCCCATGGCTCCCGTGCCAGCAAAAACGTCCAGCACGCAAGTGTCCATGACCCCTACATTGGCCAGTACATTGAAAATACTTTCCCGTACCCGCCCTAACGTAGGCCGCGTATTTCGTCCAGCCGGTGCCAAAAGATTGGTCCCCTTCGCCCGGCCACCAATAATTCTCATATATAACTCCTTATCATGTGATTTCAGTTCACACTTAAATTAATTATAGCATACTCTTTGAAAATTGGAATGAGAAATTTACTATTTCCGGGATTATTGGGGAGGATTATACATGATAAATGGCTGGAGAAATAGGTAGTGGAAAATGCTGCGAAATATAAAAGGTTATAATTCTACAGAATCCCTCTTCCTAACACATCAACTTGATCGTATGGGATTGGGTTATGAAAGGTTATAAAAGGGTATGACGATTAGAAACGAATCCCCCTATCTCCCCACATATCATTAGGTTAATCAAAATATATGATGATTTCTCTCGAAACAAAGTTACTCAAGTTACTCAAGTTTCTCAGGTTGCTAAGGTCACTCACGTTCCTCGAATGAGCCGATAGACACTAGCGTTATCATCTCATTCAGAGAACCTGAGAAGCTTAAGAAATTCGGTATAAAGGGTATCGTCATTTCGACCGATGGGATTCGTGCTAAATGTCAAAAAAGATTCGAGCGACTATGTTGAACAAAAGTGGAGAAATCTTGTGACTCTCTCGATAATTCCGTTAGTGTCACAAGATTTCTCCACTTCTGTCTAACATAGTCCTGAACTACCCGATAGTACCAGAAAGCACAAATCCCATCGGTCGAAATGACGATAGTCTTTTATACCATTCTCTTAACTTAACAGCATTGGCGTGATTTGAACACTCTACGAATTATACGCCCATCAATCAAAAAAGAGGCTTTCGCCTCTTTTTATTTTCTCAATTTATCCAATTTTTCCTGTACCGACAATGGAATCGAACGACCGATTTCACTGCGCAGATTGGTCCGATTGTTGTGAGCAATGAACGTGGTCTGTACTTTTTTATCTTCATTGATAGCATGGAGAAGATCTGCCACGGCCATGCGATAAGCCCCATTGCCCAGGACCTGGTTCTGCTCCGGCCCATCGGAGGTAACCACATAGATGGAGCGATATTCGTCCTTTCTATCATAGGATTCTTTTTCGATGTAACTATCTGCCGTCATCCGGCTCGGGGTAAACACAACGGAAAAAGACTTGGCAATATGCTCTATGCGCACTTTGTTGGAACTGCCTTGTCCATCAAAGACGACAATCATTTCGATGTTGTTATGTCCCCCATAATCCTGCAACAGGTCAATGAGTTTCTTACGGCTAGATTCCAAATCATCCCGGTCAAACACCTTCGGCAGCCAGAAAATCACATTATAGCCATCGACTAGATATAGGTCTTTCATGAATTATTTCCTCAGTATATCAATCGCTAGATCAAAAGGGTATTATTCTGCTGTATTCCATAGAATATCATATCGGTAACACCGTCTGATAAAAAGGTTATTATCCTACCACGTCCGATAAAATTTCAATACAACGAGACCGCTTAGCGCAAGGTTATAAAGGGTTATGCCATACCATTTCATACCCCTTGATAACCCTTTCTCTAGCACCATTCTCCACATTGTCGCTCTATCGAAAGCATCAAAAATAATAACCTTTCACAAGGCGGCCTCATAGATTTGAGACACCATATTCCATGGCAGAATAATAACCTTTTGCAAGGTGTTATAAATCACTTTGTTACGCTACCCATGCCTGCTCAAACTCTCTGCTTCGCCGCTTCGTAAATCAGAAGAGCGGCGGCTACGGAGACGTTTAGGGAAGAGACTTTTCCTTTCATAGGAATGCGGACACAGAAGTCGCACAGTTTCCTTGTTAAAGGAGAAACTCCTTTCCCTTCGGCACCCATGACGATCACCAGCGGGCCTTTGAGGTTGGCTTCGTAGTAGAGACTTTCCCCATCCATATCAGCGCCTACCACCCAAAAGCCTTTGTCTTTCAGCATTTCCAAGGTTTGACGGATATTTCCGGTCTGACAAACTGGAAGATAGGCAAAGGCACCGGCAGCTGTTTTCATAGCTGCTGCGGTGACTGGCGGACTTTTGTGCTTCGGAAGCAATACGCCAGCTGCACCGGCACATTCTGCGGTACGCACAATGGCCCCCAGATTTCGCACATCTTCCAATCCATCCAGAAGAATGAGAATCGGGTCTTTACCTTCCCAATCAGAGAGGACTTGGTCCAAGTCAGCGTATTCATAAGGTTTCAGCAGTGCGGCTACACCTTGATGAACCACGCCGCGAGCCATATCGTCCAAGCGGGTTTCATCCACTTCTTCCAGTGTGACCCCTTGCTTTTCTGCTTCCTGGGCAATTTTCAAAAGCCGGTCATCTTTCTTGCCTGCTTTGATGAAAATTTTTCGTACCCGGTTGGCATGAAGAAATTCGGTGACGCTATTTCTTCCGCAAGTCAGGAGCGATTCATTTTTCACTGTATTTCCCCGTTCCCGGGTTTCAGACGTTCTGACCGGTCTCTTTTTTCCCTGTTCCGGTTTTCTTGCCTGGCGAGTCGGTTTCTTGCCTTCCGGTGCTTTGGCGAAACGTTTATTTTTCATGGTTCATTTCTCCTGCCATGTACTTCAGGCTTTTATTCATCAGAAATTGCAACCGCTCTTCCTGATCGGACAGTTTCAGATATCCCAGAAGTCCTTCAAAAGCGGTAGATTCCCGGTATTCCTCTACGGTCGCACTTTTCGGCACTGAAGAGTGGGTATTTCTTGCCCGCTTGCATACCTTCAATTCCCGGTCATTCAGAACTTCTCGGATTTCAAACAGAATCCGACTCTGCCATTTGGCCGATACCATTTCGGAAGACAGACTATTCAGGATTTGCACATTGTGAATCCCCGTATCGATGAGGGATTTTCTGATGAAATAGGACCAGCACACATCGCCCATGTAGGCCAATGTGAGGGCATCCATGGAAAAGACTTCCTGCTCCGACAGAGCCGGTGCTGTCTTTCCCACTTTTTGTGCCATCTGTTTTTTTAGGAACAGAACTCTTTTAAACTCCACGCTTTTTCCACCTTGCTCCAGTCGGGGTATCTTCGATGACGATACCAATTTCACCCAGCTTATCACGAATTTCATCGGCCAGCTGGTACTGTTTTGCTTTTCTTGCAGACTGACGAACGGCCAGGATGACTTCCATCAGATCATTGTAATCTTTGTCATCATAGGCTTCCTGTTTCTTCCATTCTTTTTCCAGAATCCCCAGGATATCCAGGATGGTCTTGAAGGTTTCGCCAGCTTTATCCATGGTCTTCTTATCAAAGCCGGTACCGCCGTGAATTTCATTGTAGTACACGTTGATGGCTTTGGCGATTTCAAACAGTGCGCCTGTAGCAAGGCCAGTATTGAAATCATCATCCATGGCTTCGTGGAATACTTTCATGGCATTGTCAGCCGCAGCATCCAGTGCTTTGGAAGCGTCGGTCACTTCGTTTCCTTCTTTGCCAGACAATTCTTTTACACGAGCGATAACGTCTTTCAGCTTTTCCATATTCTTTTCTGCTTCTTCCAGACGGTCATCGGAGAAGTCCAGCGGGCTTCTGTAATGAGTGGACAGCAGGAAATAGCGGAGCGCATCGCCGGAATACTTTTCCAGTACATCTTTCACCAGGAAGAAGTTATTCAGGGACTTACTCATCTTTTCAGAGTTGATGGTAATGAACCCATTGTGCAGCCAGTAATTAACAAAATGGCAACCGGTGCAACCTTCGGACTGGGCAATTTCATTTTCATGGTGCGGGAAAATCAGATCGCTGCCGCCACCATGGAAGTCCAGTGTATTTCCCAAGTAATGGGTGGACATAGCGGAGCATTCGATATGCCAGCCCGGACGGCCTTTGCCCCATGGGCTTTCCCAGAATGGTTCACCCGGTTTAGCGGCTTTCCAAAGTGCGAAATCGCCAGGGTTCTTCTTTTCATCATTGACTTCGATACGTGCACCAGCCAGCATGTCTTCAATTTTTCTACCAGACAGTTTGCCATAATCTTTGAAAGTAGAAATATCGTAATATACATCGCCGCTCAGTACATAGGCATGGCCTTTTTCAACCAGAGTCTTTACCATTTTGATGATATCTTTCATGTGGTCAGATACTCTCGGATACACATTGGCACGACGAACATGGAGCGCATCCATGACCTGGAAATAGGCATCAATATAGCGGTCAGAAATGGTCTTCCAATCACTGCCTTCTGCATTGGCTTTGTTGATGATCTTGTCATCTACGTCGGTGAAATTCTGTACGAATGTCACTTTGTAGCCGATATATTCCAAGTACCGGCGAATAATATCCCAAGTCACTGCCGGACGGGCATTGCCGATGTGGGGATGGTTGTACGGTGTAACACCGCAAACATAAATCTTCGCTTCCCCTGGAGTAATAGGTTTGAAGACTTCTTTTTCTTTGGTCAGTGTATTGTACACTTTAATTTCTTCCATAAAATACCTCCTATTATGTCTCTATTTAAAAATATGTAGTAACAATGAGTTGCTGTGGATCGTTTTTTAATTAGGAATGAGGAGTGAGGAATTAGGAATGGTGGTGGCGGCCCACAAATTATATAGGGCCGCAGTTTCTATAAAACAGAAATTGCGTGCTAGAAATTATTTTCTTAATATCTTCTGAATGCATTATATAAAAAGGGGTATTGGGGCGCTTCCAAATTTTGTGCGCCCCTTCCATCATTCCTAATTCCTCACTCCTCATTCCTAATTGTTCTTTCCGCACTGTTCATCAAGCTTCACTTGATGAACGCTAAAAGCCACCGCCTCACAGAGACGGTGGCCCGTTATCCACTCTGTCGGCAAAAGCCGCTCAAAATGTTTTTATCGCAAACATACAACGGAAAAGGATACTGACAGAAAATAAATTCTTCTTCCCCTTTTCAGCTCACAAATGCATTTCCCGAAAATATTTCCAGACAGTTTCACCATCCCTGCCCTCTCTGAAGGAAAGTCTCTTCCGTACTTCTTTTGATCATCGCTTCATATGATATTGTTGAAATAAGCATCCACAGCTGACCTGGCTTTTGCCCCCACACTCGCCTGCTGGAGCGTTCGCTACCCGGTGTCTTCCTCTCACTACTAACCCTCTCGGTTTTCCCGGCAGGACTTACATCTAAACCGCACCATGCTCAGCAGAAATTTTTTCTGCGTTACGTGGATCGCTTTGGCTGCGACTGCCATCGACTTTCAGCCACAGACCTGTGATGCTTATTCATTATTATAGATGCATAGGGGAAATATTGTCAATACCTTATTTATATAGGTTATTATTCTACTGCTTTCGCTATCAAACATAGCTATGTATATCAATGCTATCTAGGTTATAAAAGGTTACTAAAGGTTATGTGATTTTCACTCTTTACAAACACATCATATCGTATTCATGTTGCGGTGCTTTATAAGTTGTGCGCCATCACCACTTCTAACTTCTCACTAAAAAAGCCGCTGAAGTGAAAGCTTTCATTTCAGCGACTCATTATTCATGATTTTTTCTTCTTCATAAACCACCACAAGCCGCCGTACACGGCGGAAACAACGGCTATGATGATGGTTAACCGCAAAGAATGTTCTTCGAAATTGACCATATCGTGTCCCAGAATGACTTCCAGTGCCACGGAAGGAAATTTTCCTATGAGGCACCCCAGTGCATAGGAGCGAAAGTTCATACTGGACAAGGCACCTACGGCCGTTACCAATCCATTGGGCATGTATGGAATCGCTCTAGCAATAGCCATGGCTTGCCAGGATTCATGGGCATCCAATTTTGTCAGGGTCTGGCTTTTTTCGATGATATGCTTGGCCATCCCACGGAAGAGGGTACGCATTACATAGAAAGAAATAATAACGCCCACCGTTTCCGCCAACCAGGAAATGATGGTCCCCCAGAAGAGACCAAACACCAATCCATTGGCGGTGGAAATAAAAATTGAAGGCAGGAATCCTACGATATTGATGACCACATCAATAAAGAAGCTCATGAAAGCTGCCCAAATGCCAAAACCTTTCAAATAGCCAATGGTGCCTTTCAAATCTCCTGTTTGGGACAAATGATAAATGGTGGGATAGAAAGTGGGATCCAGGAAATGAATCGCCACGAATACCAGTATCAGAACAGCAAGTAAGCCCATTCTGAAGCGGCGTTCTTCCTTTTCTTCCCAATTTCTTTTTTTCATTCTAAAGACCTCGAAGTAAAAACAATGAGTAGTGAATAATGAGTAATGAGCAATGAAGGAAAGGGGCGCACAATTCATATAGCGCCCACATAGCCTTTAAAGGGATGCATATAAATGTTATAAAAGGTTATGACCATACCATATGTACATAACCTTCACAGAACTCCTAAAAGCCCCTTCCTCAGAAAAGCAATGCCGTTAAGTTAAGCAAAATATGCGATGATTTCTACTGATACAAAGGTTACTCAGGTTTCTCAGGTTTCTCAGGTTTCTCAAGTTGCTAAGGTTGCTCAGGTTCTTCGAATGCGGCGCTAGACGCTAGCGTTATTATCTCATTCGAGGAACCTGAGAAACTTGAGAACCCTGAGTAACCTGAGAAACTTTGTCACAAAAGGAATCCCCACATATTTCGCTTAACTTAACAGCATTGCCCCTGCCCCCTTCCACAGGAAGAGGGTAGACGCTAGTCACCAGTCACTATCATTTTATAATTTCTTCCACATACTCCGCAATGGCATCGGCCATCTTGGTGCGATCCACTACGTCGGTGAAGCGCTGTTTCCGTTTTTCCAATTCGCCAAGCTGTTTCGGAATGGCAATGCCTGTTTTTTCTTCAATGGCGCGGAGTGTGTCATAAGGATTTTCTGCCGGAGAGAGCCCCAGTGTTTTGGCTACTACGCCAGGGAATTTATATGGATGGGCGGTAGAAATGATGACTGTATGGGTATGACGGGGAATTTTTCCGTTTCTTCTCATATTGTCGTACACTGCATAGGCCACCGCGGTGTGAGGATCCATAAGATAGTCATATTTCTCATACACATCAGACATGGCTTTTTCCATAGCTTCGGTGGAAGCCCAGCCGCCTTTCATGGTGTCATCGATGGTTTTCATGGATTCTTCATCCACAGCGTAAATGCCGGTTTCTTTCAGTTTCTTCATATCCTCTGCCACGGTATTTCTAGATCCGGTCATGAAATAGAGGAATCGTTCAAAGTTAGAAGAAATCAGAATATCCATAGACGGTGCTTCGGTGAGATGGAATTCCCGATTGATATCATAGGTTCCAGTAGCGAAGAAATCGGCCAGGACTTTATTTTCATTGGAGGCACAAATCAGTTCACCAATAGGGGTCCCAATCTGTTTAGCAATCCAGGCAGCCAGAATATTTCCGAAATTGCCTGTAGGAACCACCACATTGAAGGCTTCTCTCGGTCCGATGGAACCACTTCTCAGGAGACGGAGCCAAATCCATACGTAGTACACCACCTGTGGCAAGAGGCGTCCGATATTGATGGAATTGGCGCTGGAGAAAAGAACCCCTTTCTTTTCCGATTCTTCACGAAGGGTGCTGCCAAATACTTTTTTCAATGTGCCCTGGGCATCGTCGAAGTTTCCTTCGATACCTACCACTTTCACGTTATCTCCCAGCTGTTTTTGCATCTGGTCCTTCTGCAGCGGGCTAACCCCATGGGACGGATAGAATACCATAATATGCACGCCCGGTACATCGCGGAATCCTTCCAAAGCAGCTTTGCCGGTATCCCCGGAGGTGGCTGTCAGAATCAAAACTTCCTTGCCATCTTTCTGTTTCTTCTTGGCATAGACCAGAAGGTATGGGAAAAGGGACAGGGCCAAATCTTTGAAGGCACAGGTTCTGCCATGGAACATTTCAGCCATAGAGAAAGATTCAGAAAGAGTCTTCACCGGTACCACTTCGGTTGTTTCAAAGGTACCTGTATAGGCTTCATGGGTCAGTTTTTTCAAGTCGTCCACAGGAATGTCTGTCAGGAAATGGGACAGCACATAGGCAGCCAATTCTTCATAGGACATATCTTTCAAAAGATCTGCATCTAAGAATGGGGCTGGCAATTCTTCCGGTACATACAGACCGCCATCGCTAGCCAGACCCTTCACCAGTGCTTCTTCTGCGGTGACAGTTTCATCACTTCTAGTACTTCTATATTTCATAGCACACCTCCATGGCAATATAAATTAGTTTTATTTTACCATACTAGGTAAAGCATATCCATAAAAAGCAGTTAGAAGTTAGGAGTGAGAAGTGAGGAATGGTGGCCGGCGAGCACATCGAATTACTCTTATACCGATTGACCTCAATAAGCATGATTTCTTTTTATATAGCTCGCCGAAGGCTAAAGCGGCTATATACTTCACGCGAAGCAATAGCTATAAGGTTATTATTCTACTGATTTCTACGGTAAAACATTTCCTACTACCGCCACTAGCAAGGTTAAAAAGGTTACAAAAGGTTATGGAATACCATTTTCAAATCTCGGCGAGCTATATAAAAAGAAATCATACTATTTGCCATCAATCGGTATAAGAGCAATTCAATGTGCTCACCGGCCTTCACTCCTCATTCCTAATTGCTCACTCCTCACTGTCTAAAAGCAAAGCTTTTAGACCAATAAAAAAATCCCACAGCAAGCTGTGAGATTCTTTCTCGTGGGAAAGACAATTAAGCCTTTTCTTCCATCTTTTCTTTGTATGCTTCTTTTGCTTCTTCTTTAGCTTCGATAGCAGCTTCTTTAGCTTCTTCAGCTTTTTCAGCAGCAATAGCAGCATTGATGTTTGCGTTCAGACGGGATTTTTTACGAGCTGCAGCGTTCTTATGGATAACGCCTTTTTTAGCAGCGCTGTCGATGATGCTTACAGCAGCACGAAAAGCTTCGTCCTTGTTTTCGGTGTTAGCAGCAGCTACAGCTTTCTTAATAGCGCCGTGAATCTGGGATTTAACAGCAGCGTTAGCAGCTTTCTTAGCAGCGTCCTGTCTCATGCTTTTCATATTGGATTTAATCTGTGGCAATGGTTTCACCTCCCGTCTACATGATTCATACTGAATGATTTTATCATATCTTTCTATTCATCGCAAGGGGAAATTTCGCTTTAGTGAGGAGTTAGGAGTGCGAAGTGAGGAGTGGTGGCCGGCGAGCACATCGAATTACTCTTATACGGCTATATTCATCTATCACAGAATCCCATTCTATAAACTCGCCGATTTTTGTTGGCAGTTTACAGTAGGCAGTTCGCAGTAAGCAATTCACAAATACCGCCTACTGCTAACTTCTTACTGCCTACTTTATCTAATTGCGGCACTTTTTAATTTGATGCGCCGCTACCTTCACTCCTCACTCCTAATTCCTCACTCCTGACTGCTTTTTCACTTCTCACTGTTTTTTAAAGCAGTGCCAGGCAGAAATAACGAAAAGTACGGTTACAAAAAGTGCTGTCCCCTGGGTGAAGAGATCGTCGGTCAAATTGGCACGGTAGAGAGAAATCGCCATGAGAATAAATAGGAATAGTAACTTGAATTTATTTTTCATAAAGACACCTTATATAAAAATGAGGAGTTAGGAGTTAGGAGTTAGGAATGAGGAGTGAGGAATGAGGAATGAGGAATAAGGAGTAGTGGTAGCGGCCCACAAATTATATAGGGCCGCCTTTTTGAAAATAAAAGAATACTCGTGCATCGAGCTATTTAAAGATTTACTTGACGATGCTTTGTGTAGAAAATTCAAACTCTTTAATTCAACCAGCGTTTCCTTAGATTACATCACTACATAAAAACTAATAGTGCAAAAGGAGCTTTTCTATTCTTCCTTTCCATAGTACATGCGGCACTATATGAATTGTGTGCCGCCACCACCACTCCTAATTCCTCACTCCTCACTATAAACTGTTGCTCCGCAACAGGTTATTTTGCCAATTCCAGCATTTCATCCAAATCTGCTTTATGGAACGACGTGATCTCTGGTTTTTCTTTCAGCATGGCCAAAACGTAGGCCAAGGAGGCTTCGACGCCGTATTTCAATCCCTTTTCCGGGATATCAAATTCCGGTGTATGGTGATTGGCGCCGCTGCCCACTTCTTCATCTTTCGCACCGGTGAAGGTGAAGATGCCTGGATAGGTGGATTCGGTGATGGAGAAGGTTTCCGATGCCATCCATGGTTCTGTATCTTCCATGATATCCCCCACCTGTTCAGAAATGGCTTTCTTTGCCAGATCCACACATTCCTTGGTATTGGCAGTAACAGGGAAATACTGGTCTGCTACGATTTCCATGGTGCAGCCGAAGTTATGGCAAGTATCTTTCAAAAGTTTCCAGAAATCATCGCGGAACGCCAGGCCATCTGCATTGACGAAGCAACGGGCGGTGCCAGCAAAGGTGAGTGTATCCGGAATGACATTTGGTGTATCACCGGCCTGCACCATGCCGAAGGAATAGGTCAGGCAATTTCTCGGATTCACCTTCCGCATACGATAGGACTGCAGCGACATGTAGAACGTATTGAAGCAATCGATAGGGCTCACGGCCAAATTTGGCATAGAGCCGTGTCCACTCTTACCATGAAGTTTCACATGGAAGAAGAAGGCCCCCGCCAGGACGCCGTCATACATGACAGCTACTTTCCCCGCTGGCAGGCAATACATCATATGGGTTCCGTAGCAAGCATCGACGTGAATCTTGTGATCTCGCAAATAGCCAAGCAGATGACCAATGCCCCGTTCGCCCATTTCTTCCGCTTCTTCAAACATAAGCAGCACTTTGCCTTCCCATTCATCTTTGTGGGCTGCCAGAATCTTGGCCGCCGTGAGCAGCATCGACGCATGACCATCGTGACCGCACGCATGAGAGACCCCTGGGTTCTTGGAAATACAAACTTTCTCCTTGGTCAGATTCTTCGGATTTTCCTGAATCGGCAACGCGTCGATATCGGCCCGCATCAGCACCGTCCATCCTGGCTTTCCGCTATCAATCATGCCAAACACACCGCCATGAGGCACCCGAACAGTTTCAATTCCCCACTGATGCAAATGGTCTTCGATAAAATCCATAGTCTCAAACTCCTGCTGAGACAATTCCGGATGTTCATGAAAATGACGACGCAAAGAAATCAGAAATTCTTCCTCTGCTTCCACTTCTTTCTTTATATCCAAAATGATCACTCCTTTTTATTTCGATGTACTCCATTATAGTACGTTTGGTGACTAGTGACTAGGTTATTATTCTGCTGATTCCGATTATTATCATGAAGCCCAAAACAGTCGTCTAAGGGTTACTATTCTGCTGATACCTTTACACACCAAAAAGTAAGAAATCGCCATTATAAAGGTTATAAAGGGTTATGTGTTTCCAACCGATTCACATAACCCTTTATAACCTTTTATAACCTTTTGCTCAAGAAATCTTGCTATGTAAAGCAAAAGAAATCTGCAGAATAGTAACCTAATCCCTAGCTACTAATCCCTAATCCCTTTTAATCCTTCTAACTGTATCCTCACCTCTTCCACCGGCACTCCATATTCCCGTCCGAATAGTTCGTGAGTGAGGTACTCCGGTTCTACCGTGTCTACGATACGACGAGCAGCGTCTGTGACGAAAGGCCGATGTTGGTCGATGGAAATGATATGATGACCTATCACAGTTGGATTAATCACATCCGGTACCTTTCCCCAAGTGGCTTTCTGGTACTCTGCAGAAAGGGAGCAAGATAAATGAATACCTTTCACCAAAGATTTCATGGACCCCAAGTTTTTAACCACTTGACAAACATAATCAGCTCCGTCTGATTCGGTTTGTAAATCCAAATTGGTATTCATCAAATGGCCCGTATCCAACATAATACCCACATTGTCTTTTCCAAGAAGAGTAAAGAAATAGTCCACCTCCGCCGGATCCAACTGGTACAGTCCGGGCCAGAAAATATTTTCAAATAGCACCTGCACGTGGGAAGGAATTTCTTTTTCCACTTGATGATAGACTTCTACGGTCTTTTCCAAAATTTCTCGATTGCTGTACTGAAACTGGCGGGTCCAAATATCCAGATTCCTACAATCCGCCACATGCCACACCAAGTACTCCGGTTCCTCTGCCAGCGCCGCGTGAATGTTATTTCGTATTTTGGTCAACCACGCCTCTACGTTCTCTCCCCCGAAGACACGCTGTCTATCTTCTGGTGTAGGAAAATCTTTTTCGTACCACTCTTTCTTTCCCAAATAAAAATTCATCCACACCGGGAAATAGGCCAAATGGCATCCTATGGTCAGCTGCTTCACCGGATGGGCCGCTGGCGTTTCTCTATAAATCAGATTTTCAATCCCATCCAATCCCAAATCTGCCACCACTCGCCGCACCGACGCTTCCGTATCGCCGGGCATCATATAATGGCTCACACTTTGCTTCACCGTCGCACCTCCTCGGTTACCGTCATCAAGTTGATGAGTTTCATTTTCATCTATTATAGCATGAGTTAGCAGTTGGCAGTTAACGGTTAACTGCTAACCGCTAACTATAATACACAAAAAGAACCCGGATAAAATCATTCAATTTCATCCGAGGTCTTAATATGCTTACAAATTTGCGACGCTTCTAAATTTTGTTGTGCCGCCATAGCTAATGGTTAACTGTTAACTGTTAACTGTCAACCGTTAACTGCCTTTTAGAAAGTATATCTAGCGGAAAGTGTAAAGGTTCTGCCATCGCCGATGTAGTAACGGCTAGTGGAAATATCTTCATCATAGTACTCTCTGTCCAGCAGGTTTTCAATGGAGAACTGCATGCTGAAATTTTTAGTAAACTGATAATTGGTATTGAGATTCAACAGGAAATAGGCATCTCTGGCTTTGAAATGTCCACCAATATAGCTATCTGCATAATTATTTTTTGTATCATTCATATCACCAGTTGCTAAATAACGATTGGAAATAAACATGCCATCCAAATTGACAGTCCAAGCATCTTTACTATAAGTAGTACCTAAGTGGAGTAAATGTCTTGGAATATCGTAATCTCTATTGCCATCAAGTGTGCCAACCTGCCATGTATAATTAATATAGGAAGTCCATGTATCACTATGATGTTGATTTACAGAAACTTCAAATCCATGAGTTTTAGAATCACCTTGATTTAGATATTGCTTAATATCATAACCAGCATCATCTTCTTTATCTAAGTCTACCAATTTAATGGTATCATTGGTCTTTGCATAGAACACATCCGTATGGATTTCGGTTTTATTACCAATCTTTTTCTTCATACCTAATTCCCAAGTATCCGTTGTTTCTGGTTTTAACCCCGAATTTGGCATGGTATGAGTTTTTTTACTACCACGTACGCTCGTTCCATCACGATATACTTGATACAAAATCGGTGGATTAAAGGATTTTCCATAAGAGACATACAAATTGGTATTATCATCCCATTTGTAATCTAAAGATAACTTAGGAGAAAATTTATTATAAGATTCACTCCCGAAAGGTGATAAATCTGCTAAGCTACCATCCTTATTTAACAACTGACTATATCCACCGTATTTTTTATAGTAATCATAGCGTCCGCCAATATAAGCCGTCCATTTAGAAGAAATTGCCCATTTATCCTGTAAATAGAAAGCATAATTCCTATCTTTGCCACCGTGTTTTTCTATATTTCCAATTCTAGTGCTATTCCATGTTTTCCAGTCAGATACATTATAAATTTCTTGCTCAAATTGATCTTGCCCATAGGAACCGCCCAAAAGAACAGTATGCGCCCCCAATGTCCAGCGCTTATTCAAATCAAAATCCCAAGATTTAGACGGATAGGAAGAAAGTTTTCCGATACCATCGAAGTTTTTATCAGGATCCACGGAACTATCTGGTGTTGTATATCCATCTTTGGTATAATCCACCATGCCAATATGTGCATGAACTTTATTTTTTTGATCATTATAAGTCAAAGAATGCATATTATATGTACGCCATGCTTTTGTTCCCAAGAAACTTGCTGGGGTATATAAGTCTTTCTCTTCATTTTTGTAATTATATTTCTGATTCCATTCATCAGCAGTATATGTCTCTGGATTTTTATATTCCCAAGTATAAATCGCATGGGTATATTTATATGTCAATTTTTGGTCATCATTAAACGCATATCCCAAATTAAATCCATAATTTTCAGAAAGAACACTTTTTTTGCCACGATTACCAATCACATAGCCACCATCTGCTGTTGGTTCCAAGCTTTCTTTATTATTTAATTTTTTTACGCTACTCTTTGCTACATATGCATCATAATCTTTCCAACCATCAGTCTGCTTGCTTTCATAGAAAGTCCCCCAAGTGACTTTGTCTTTCTTGCCGCTCACAGAATAGGCCTGTTTCCAGGTATTATGACTGCCGTAGCTGACCAAAGCATTGCCGTGGACACCATTCTGTTTTTGTGTCTTTGTCATGATGTTGATGACACCACCTACAGCACGACCGCCGTAGAGGGCAGACTGTCCACCGGAGACTACTTCGATTTTACGAATGTTATCCACTGGAATCATATTCCAATCCACGTCGCCATTCCAGGCGGTATTCATCTGCTGCCCATCCACCAAGACCAGAATATTCTTGGAGTTATAGCCACGCAGATTAACGGTCCCTTCCACAGAATTAGAAGCAGACACGCCGGTTGCCATAGCTACTGCATCAGAGGCGGTCTGTACATTTCTGGATTTGATTTCTTTTTCCGTGATGACCTGTACGTTGGCCGGTACATCCTGCAAACTTTCTGCCTGACGGGTCGCAGTGACAGTGATGCCTTTCAGGGCATAAACCGGTGCGTCGGCCGCAAAAATAGTTCCCGTACCGCACACAGACAAAACGGCCAACATGGCCAATGTGCTTTTCATAGATTTTCTCATTGTAAATCTCCCCTTGGTTGTGATGATTTTGTTGTCAGTTGTTGGTTGCTGGTATTTGAAACCACTAATTAGTAACTAACAACTATGTATCAAAGAGAACCAGATGTCTAAAAAAGAAACTGCATTTCCCTGTTTCTTTTTCATTTTCCCTTATATAACATCTATCATTCTCTTTCATTTGACTCATCATAATGTACCATATTTGAAAGTATTTGTTAAGGCTAGAATAAGAAATAGATAGTATACAAGTTACAGGTTGCTCAGGTTGCTCAGGTTACTCAGGTTGCTCAGGTTACTCAGGTTGCTCAGGTTGCTCAGGTTGCTCAGGTTGCTCAGGTTGCTCAGGTTGC